>Ga0228535_1000069_pt1 | contig 303271 bp, 240 predicted proteins | sample SJ1metagenome_FD_168457 | JGI IMG/M metagenome (GOLD analysis project Ga0228535, IMG submission 168457) | Enriched culture of PCE-dechlorinating microbial communities from Ithaca, New York, USA - SJ1 | ecosystem: Engineered > Modeled > Simulated communities (microbial... > Unclassified...
TGAAGGGAATGCTGGAAGAGTTGAAGCGTCAGGACTTCAGCGGGTATTTCACCATTGAATATGAAGCGAACTGGGAAAACAACCTGCCGGAAATCAGACAGTCTATTGATTATTTCAATAAAGTTGCCGAAGAAATATTATAAACATGTAGTTTACACATAATTACTCCAGGATTTGTAAGTAAAGTGCACGTACAGACGCAATAAAAACTGCTCAGTTACATTGTTACAATTATTAATAATAAGTAGAAGACAAATGAAAAACAATCAAGTATTATTTTCGCTAATGAACAAAACCATTATGGTTTTGTTCATTATCCTATTTTTCTTTACTCCAGTGCTTGCAAACGCTCAGCAAAGTATAGCAGGTAAGGTAGTGGACACAAAAGGTGAAGCCCTCATTGGTGTCAATGTCATCATTAAAAAAACAGGTCAGGGTACTGTTACCGATGTGAATGGAGAGTTCAGACTGACAGTAAACGATCCTGAGGTCATTTTGGAATTTTCCTATGTAGGCTTCAAAACACAAGAAGTTCCCATACTTAACAAAAGTTACCTAAACATAACCCTAGAAGAAGACACAGAACTTCTGGAAGAAGTAGTAGTAGTGGGCTACGGAACTCAAAAAAAGATCAACCTGACAGGTTCTGTACAAAACGTAAGCAGTGATGATCTGGTAAAAAGAAATGTATCCAACACTTCAATTGCTTTACAGGGAATGATTCCAGGAGTATCAGTAGTAACCACTTCCGGCCGCCCCGGCTACGACGGAGCAGGAATAAAAATCAGGGGTACAGGTTCGCTAAACTCATCCTCCAACCCACTTATATTAATAGATGGAGTTATTGCTGATGCCTACGGATTAAACTTTATCGACATGAACAGCATTGAGTCCATCTCGGTGTTAAAGGATGCTGCTTCTGCCTCCATTTACGGATCCCGGGCATCGAACGGAGTTATCCTGATTACTACGAAAAGGGCAAAAGAGAACAAGTTGAACATCTCATATAGTGGGTACGCAGGCATAAACACTCCTACTGCCATTCCCGAACCATTATCGGCGGTGGAATACATGAGGGCCATCAATGTGGCAAGAGCAAATGCAAATATGGATCCTCAATATCCGGAAGAGCTCATAAAGGAATATGAAACATTAGGACCCGATAACATCAACCGATACGATACCGATTGGAAAAAAGAGATCATCGAACAGAACGCGCTCACACACAATAATTCTCTAAGCATCAGTGGAGGATCTGAAAAAATCAGGATATTTGCGAATCTCGGCAACTTTTATCAGAATGGAAACATTGCCAACAACAATTACCGAAGAATGACCATGCGTCTCAATACAGATGTCCAAGTTACCTCATGGCTCAAAAGCGGCGTAGACGTAAATATGCGTCAGTCCAAAACGGTCCAACCGGCATATGATTCCCCGGAAAGTATTATCAATAAAGCCACCACTTTTGTACCGGTATTCTCCGGCATCAATAACGACGGAACATGGGGTTACGGCCAGAATGGAGACAATCCCATTGCATCAGCAAAAGTATCGGGTATAAATACATCTGTAACTCCTGAACTGGGATTGAAAGGTTTTATCCAGGTAACTCCCCTGGAAGGATTGAATTTTCTTACCAGCTACAGCAGCCGAAAAATTGAAGGAAAATCGGATTATTTCCTAAAACCATACGATACCTTTGAAGGAGGTATGTATAAAACTACTTACCCTCCCGATGGAACCACTAAATACGAAGGTTGGAGCCAGACAATCACCAACCAGTTCAATCTTCAGGGCTCTTACGCAAAACAGATCAAAAGTCACTCGTTCAACATTTTGGCAGGCGTACAATCTGAAGAGATATCGAGCAGATCGTTTTCTGCCACAAGAAAAAAATACGAGTTTGATGGCTTCGAAGACCTAAATCACGGTGACAATGCTACAGCAACCAACAGCGGTAGCCATTGGGACTGGGCAATGTTATCCTACTTTGGACGTATCAATTATAACTACCAAGAGCGTTATCTTCTGGAGTTAAACGGACGATTTGATGCATCATCACGTTTCATGAAGGGATACAGGTGGGGGTTCTTCCCTTCTGCATCCGTTGGGTGGAGAATCTCAGAAGAGGGTTTCTTTGATCAACTGAAAGAAACAATAGACAACTTCAAACTAAGGGCTTCTTACGGTACATTAGGAAATCAGGATATATATAGCTACTTCCCATACGCAGCCACTATCTCCCCGGGATATGGCTATTGGTTCAACAAAGAACTGGGTTCGGGTGCTACACAAACACAGGTAGCCAACGAAAAGATCTCATGGGAAAAGTCAACTCAAATGAATATAGGTGCTGACCTGGGCTTCTTTTCGTCTAAACTTACCACCACCTTCGATTACTATGTAAGAAACATCAACGATATGTTACAACAATTTCCGATCCCGGTATTTGTAGGACTCTCTTCTCCTTGGGAAAACGCCGGATCAATGAGAAACAACGGTTGGGATTTGAATGTAACGTGGAGAGATAAAATCGGAAATATAAATTACAACATTACGGCTAACCTGTCAGATGTTAAAAATACCATCACAAATCTTTATGGCAAAGAATACATCGGAACTCAAATAACCAGAGAAGGGGATCCTTTGGGATCGTGGTATGGATTCGTATCTGATGGATATTTCCAGACACAGGAAGAAATAGACAAGGCTGCTGTGTATGGGGAAAAGAAGAACATTAAACCGGGATATATTCGCTATAAAGATCTGAACGGGCCAGAAGGGGTGCCCGACGGGGTAATTAACGACTTGGACCGTACCATTATAGGAAATCCTGCACCTAGGTATGAATATAGCTTAAACATCGGAGCAGACTGGAAAGGGCTGGATCTCAATATCTTCTTCCAGGGTGTAGGGAAAAAGGATCTTTTCTACTCAGGTTATGGTGTACGCCCGTTTTATGTAGGACGTTCAATGTTTAAAAATCAACTTGATTACTGGAGTGAAGATAACAGAGATGCCAAATTCCCTATTTTACTAATTGACGGATCAGGAAATAACCCGAACAATATTATTTCCGATTTTTGGGTAAAGAGCGGGGCATATCTGCGACTAAAAAATATGGTACTGGGATATACCCTTCCGAAACAAATCTCTAATAAATGGAGTATGAACAAAGTTCGTTTCTTTATAAGCGGCCAGAATCTGCTGACCTTCTCTAATGCCTACGAAGGATACGATCCTGAGAACTCAGTCTCCGGAGGTAGTTTTTATCCTCTTATGAGGACCATGACTGTTGGTGTGGATATTAATTTTTAAAAGAATACAAAAATGAAAAAAATAATTGGAAAAATCTTCTTCCTCATCTTTACATTTTTTCTGATTACATCATGTGAAGATTTCTTGGATAGGGAACCTAATAATTATTCATCCGCCGGATTTTACAAGTCGGAACCGGCTGTTAAAGACGGCGTGTCGGGTATATACAATGCCATAACCTTTACCCTTGCCTACAACCTTCCATTCAACATTATGCTTGACCACTGGACAGGCATGTCCATGGAACGCGCTGAAAATAATACGATTGGCGCAGGCGGAGCCCTGAATCCTGACAATGGAAGCGTATTGAGTTGGTGGAGCAATCTTTATGCGATTATTGCACGCGCAAACTCTGTTTTAAAAGGCTCTGAACCTTACCTGGATTTATTGCAGGGAAAATCGAAACAGTATTTGGCTGAAGCAAGGGTTTTGCGGGCATTTGCCTATTACAACCTCATTGCCACCTATGGCAATGTACCTTTTTTCACCGAACCGGTAACAGTTGAACAGTATAACAGTCCCGCAGAAGACAAAAAAATTATTCTCGATTTTATTCTGTCCGAAATGGATCTTGCTGTCAATGATTTGCCATGGATCGCAGCTGAGCGGGGACGGGTCGACAAAGCTGTTGCTTACGGACTTAAAGCGCGTGCTGCACTGCTGGGAGGAAGCCTCAATTATGGCGGCAAATCGGTTGATTATTTCAGAATCTCGGCCAATGCTGCTAATGAGGTAATAGGACAGAGAGGGTTGGCAGTAAACTATGACGATCTCTTTAACCTGACAGGACAAGAAAAAGCAGATGTACGGAACGAGACCTTGTTTGAACTGATGTATTCCAATCAAGGTAACAAAAAATTTCATATGATTGGGTTCGGCCAGGTTTCCAGAAATTACGGACAAACGGGAAGGCATCCTTCGCAGATGTTGGCAGATACGTATGAGTGTGTTGATGGAAAAAGGATTGATGAATCACCCCTCTATGATCCAAAAAGCCCTTCAAAGAACCGGGATCCTCGTTTCTCTTCTACTCTTTGGATGCATGGCGATACAGTTATAGGTAACACCAAAGGGACTGATGCAGGTAGAATAATGTTCATTGCCGATGTCTACAACCCTACTACAAAATTTTATAACTTCAGCACCGGAGTATGGGAAGAGAAAACCAATGCTGATATTAACAGTGGAGCTGCATGGACTAGCTTTGCTAATGCCGGCTTAGGATATATGTGGAAGAAGTTCAGCAATGAGAAGGTTGAAGCCATCAACACCCAGACATGCAATGTTCCAGTAATGAGATATGCGGAGATTCTACTCACCTATGCTGAAGCAAAAATTGAACTGAACGAACTCGATAATTCAGTTTATAATGCGATTAACCTAGTCCGTAATCGGTCGCACATGCCAAATGTATCCGCTGATAAAATTGGTGATCAGAATAAAATGAGACAGCTTGTGCGTAGGGAACGTAAGGTTGAACTGATTCTGGAAGGATTGCATTTTGTGGATATGCGGAGATGGGGTATTGGCGACCTGGAGAATGAAGGCCCCAGCTACGGCTACCCCCTTGCAACGGAAAAAGATGGAGACGGTTATATTATATCGGGAGGATACCAGGATGTAACATCCGATATGATACCAAACTTCAAAAAAAGCAGCAGGCACGACTTGAATGACATCGCTGACTATGGTGCTTATAAAGATAAATTGAAAGTGAGGGATCGGAATCGTTTCTGGGATGACCGCTTTTATCTCTTCCCGATTCCTCAGACTGAGATCGACAGAGATCCTGCTTTAGAACAAAATCCTGGATATTAACACAAGAGGATAAGAGGGTGTGTCACCATGTGATTCACCCTCTTAGTATTCATACATCTGCCGGAGAAAAACTACTGATTTCAAATCATTTAAAACATGAACGTTCTGAAACCTATCTACTTCAGAACAAATCACATAAAGTAGTTCTGCTAATTTTGAAAGGATAATAAAAAAGATTTATGTTAAGAGCACCAATGGCATTTAAAATTCCTCTTTTCCTCCTTATTTTAGCTTTTATAACCGCAGGCTGTAATTACGCCCGGTCTCCGGAGGTGCTTATTGTCGGAGGGGGGACAAGCGGCGTAAGTGCCGGAATATCTTCTGCACGCATGGGAGCACGGACCATGATTATCGAAGAATCAAACTGGCTGGGAGGAATGCTTACAAGTGCAGGGGTAAGTGCTATCGATGGGAACTACAATATGCCGAGCGGCTTCTGGGGAGAGTTCAAAGACTCCCTGACGAACTATTATGGCAATGCAGAGGCATTAAAAACAGGATGGGTGAGTCATGTTCAATTTGAGCCATCAGTCGGCAACAAGATTCTGCAGCATATCGCGACACAAGAGAAAAACCTGACTATTCACTTTAAAAGTAAACTAAAATCCATAAAAAAAGGAAACGGTAAGTGGACTGTTATCATTCAAACACCCGGAAAAACACTCATCCTTCATCCCAGGATCATAATAGACGCTACTGAACTCGGAGATGTTGCACTTCAATGTGGGGTAAGATATGATGTAGGGATGGAAAGCCGGAAAGATACCAAGGAAGATGTGGCACCCGAGAAAGCCAATGATGTAATTCAGGATCTAACTTACGTAGCTATACTGAAAGATTACGGCAAAGATGTAACTATTCCACGACCTGTGGACTACAACCCACATGCATTCGTCTGCTCATGCCAAAACCCGCTTTGTAAAAATCCCAATCCGTTAAACACATTATGGGAGAAAGACAAAATGATCACATATGGCAAACTACCGAATAATAAATACATGATCAACTGGCCCATAGAAGGTAATGATTATTACTTAAACTTAATTGGCAAAGACGAAATAAAGCGTGAAGAAGCCTTGAAAAAAGCCAAAAACCACACACTTTGTTTTATCTACTTCATCCAGAAAGAATTGGGAATGAACACACTTGGGCTTGCAGACGATGAGTTCCCTACGGAAGATAAGCTGCCATTAATTCCCTATCATCGCGAATCTTTACGCATCCACGGTTTGGTACGTTTCACTCTCAACTATATTTTGGAGCCTTACACACAATCCGAAAAACTCTATAGGACCTGTATTGCTGTAGGGGATTATCCGGTAGATCATCATCACGGCAGGTATCCCCAACGGGAAACATTGCCGCATTTGTACTTTCATCCAATACCCTCATACGGATTGCCATTAGGAGTAATGATTCCGCAGAACATTAAAGGGTTGATTGTAGCCGAAAAATCAATTTCCGTTTCCAACGTCGTAAATGGCACAACCCGCCTTCAACCGGTGGTTATGCAAATTGGGCAGGCAGCCGGAATATTGGCAGCATTGGCTGTAAAAAACAGTACGGGTATCGAAGATGTCCCTGTACGTGAGGTGCAGCAAACTCTTTTATCGCAGGGCAACTACCTTTTACCCTACCTTGACGTAGAAAAAGAAAGTCCTTTTTTTCTTCCGCTACAACGAATCGGCGTCACCGGAATTTTAAAAGGTACCGGAAGAAATGTAGGCTGGTCTAACCAGACCTGGTTTAGAATAAATGATACGCTCTTATGGTCTGAACTCAGCGGTTTAGAAGAGATATATCCTGTTGAGATTCCCGACACCAATACTCCCATCAAACTGAATGATTTACTTATACTGATAAGCGAAATAGAACAAATAGAGAAATTTCCATTAAAAAAAGAGTTAACAATAAGAGCAAAAGAAATATATTACACATTCGGTTTCCCGGACTTCAATGTACAAGACCAGCTTACCCGCGTCGAAGCAGCCGTACTAATTGACCAAATTTTAAATCCGTTTGTGAAAGAAGTAGATATAAAGGGAAACTATATAAACTAAAAACCGGATTATTGACCTGAAAAGTAGACATTTATTAACTAACAGAAAATGATACTGAAAAAAATATTTTTACTATTTGTCGTTTTTCTTTTATTTCCAGGATTAGCTATCTATGGGAGGCAGAGTAAAATTGTTTTAAGTTGCGATAAAACAAACGACCTGTACACAATCATTAAAAACAACAACCTTCCCTATTCCAGATATGCAAGCCCGGAAGAAGCATTGAAAAATACCCGGGAAGGAGATATACTTTTGATTTTGGCAGATAATTACCCAACCGAACAAATAAAAATCAACGAAGAACTTTATCGGAAAATAGAAAAGAAAAACATCAACGCTTTTATTGAATATCCTTCCTGTATTCCACAAGTTCATTTTAAGAAAATACAAAAGACAAAAAAAGAAAGAGTTGTAATTACCACAAATTCTTTCAGTGGTATTGACAGTTTATCAATCCTGGCAAGCAATGGGTTGCATTATATTGATATTCAAACAGGAATAGATAATCCCTACGTAGTTGCAGCACAAGTTGCCGGTTTTGACACAGCGATTTATGGATTACCTGAAAAAACAGTCCCCTTGTTATTTAAGTTGAAGAATAGTAATATTATAGTTGCCACAACCGGCTTCAGTAATTTCGTTTCAGGCAGGTATGCTCCTCAAAAAGAATGGGGCATTTTTTGGAAAAGAATCCTGGAGGATATGGGCGCCGGTAATAAGATAAGTAGCCTGAAATGGAAACCGGAAATATCTGTGACATATGAGAAGAATGAAAAGCTCCCTGACAATTTTCAGAGAAAGAGTATCAGCAATGGCATTAACTGGTATAGAAACGCAAAAATGCTGGTTGCCGACTCATTTGCTGACTCTCTGCAACAGTTGATCAATACCGGAACGGAACGAATAAAATGGAATAAAGACATTCCGCTTGGAGATGGGAGTAAAGGAAGCCTTGAGTGTATTTTCTCTGAAATAAACGAAAAAGGGAGCCAACCGATCGGAATCATTGTGAGGGGAGATTGCGTAAGTGAAACGGCGATGGCTTTTGCCACATCCGGATCTGTATTGCATGATAAAGAATCATACAGGATAGCCCAGAATCTTATCGACTTTTATCTCTTCCATTCAATAGCTTCAAAAAATGAATACGGAGATCCCCTGCACGGGGCCTATGGATTGATCCCGTGGGGAGTCAGCAACCCCAATTGGTACAAAGCCAGTTATGGAGATGATAATGCCCGTTTCATTATCTCTTCCCTGATTACGTCTGCAATATTAAAGACTGACAGGTGGGATGAGAAACTGATGAGATCACTGTTGGCTCTCTTACGGACTACCGGCAAGAGTGGATTTAGGGGTGATCGGATTGATCTTCAAGATTTTGATAAAAACGGATGGGATTACTATTTTCGACGTGACATTATCAATTTGAGCCCTCACTTTGAATCGTATCTATGGGCCTGTTTTCTATGGGCTTACAATCAGACGGGTGACAATATGTTTCTCGAGCGGGCAGAAAAGGGAATCGGGACCCTGATGGAGAACTATCCAGACAAATTAAAATGGACAAACGGACTGGCTCAGGAAAAAGCTAGAATGTTACTGCCTTTATCGTGGCTGGTACAAGTCAAAGACACCCCGGAAAACAGAACAATGTTACGCACGGTGGTAAACGACATTCTAAAGCTTCAGGATAAGAGCGGAGCCATAAGAGAAGAATTAGGCAGGATTGATATGGGAAGATATCCGCCTCCCCGTTCAAATGAAGCTTACGGGACAAATGAAGCATCTCTGATCGCAAACAACGGCGATCCTGTCTCGGATCTTTTATATACTACGAATTTTGCATTTCTGGGCTTGCATGAAGCCTCCTATATTCTGAAAGACCCAAAAATAAAGAAGTCTGTTGATTTGTTAGCCGAATTTTTATGCAGAATACAGGTTAAATCAGACAAACATCCTGAAATTAACGGTGGATGGATGCGCGCCTTTGATTATGAAAAATTTGAACATTGGGGTTCAAACGCGGATGCCGGCTGGGGTGCATGGGTCATTGAATCAGGGTGGACACAGGGGTGGATAACTACTATCCTTTCCTTGCGGGAATTGAATACGTCCGTATGGAATTTAACAGAAAATTCACATATTAATAAATACTATACTCACTTACAGAAGGAAATGCTAAACTTAAAATAACTCCCTTCAAATAATATTATGATTATAAAACAAGATGATTAAATTTAGAAATGTTTCTCTTCAATATAAGGACGAATTATTGAACAACATAATTCCTTTCTGGCTTCTTCATTCTCAAGACAACGAGTTTGGCGGATACTTCACCTGTCTCGACCGGCAAGGAAATGTATTTGACACCGATAAATTCATCTGGCTACAGGCACGCCAGGTATGGATGTTCTCCATGCTGTACAACAATGTAGAGAAACGCAAAGAGTGGCTTGAGTGTGCCATTCAAGGCGGAGAATTTCTGAAAAAATTCGGGCATGACGGTAATCTAAATTGGTATTTTTCCCTGACCCGGGAAGGAAAACCAATCATTGAACCTTATAACATCTTCTCATACACCTTCGCAACCATGGCTTTCGGACAATTGAACAAAGCCACCGGAAACAAAGAATATGCAGATATTGCTAAGAAAACATTCGATATTATCCTTAAAAAGAGGATCAATCCAAAAGGAAAGTGGAATAAAGCATTCCCGGGAACGAGGAATCTGAAATCCTTCTCCCTGCCCATGATACTCTGCAATTTATCACTCGAGATAGAACACCTGCTCGACAATGAATTCATGGAAACAACTATAAAAGAGTGCATACACGAAGTAATGGATGTTTTTTTACGCCCCGAACTGGGAGGGTTGATCGTGGAAAACGTAAATGAAGACGGGTCGCTCTCAGACTCCTTCGATGGCAGGCTCATGAATCCGGGACACGCCATAGAGGCAATGTGGTTTATTATGGACCTAGGTAAACGGACAAACAGGCCGGAACTGATTATAAAAGCCGTGGAAACAACTCTCAAAACACTCGAGTATGGCTGGGACAAAGAACACGAGGGTATTTTCTATTTTATGGACAGGAAAGGATTTCCTCCCCAACAACTCGAGTGGGATCAAAAGTTGTGGTGGGTACACATGGAGACACTAATCTCTCTGCTGAAGGGGTATCAATTGACAGGATCCCAAGACTGTCTCAACTGGTTTGAAAAAGTTCACGAGTATACTTGGAGGCATTTTAAAGATTCACAATACCCGGAATGGTGGGGATACCTTAACAGACAAGGAGAAGTACTTCTCGACCTGAAGGGTGGAAAATGGAAAGGATGTTTCCATGTACCAAGAGGGCTATATCAATGTTGGAAAATAATGGAAAGCCTCGACGCTAAAAAATGAAAAACAATTTTTGTCCACATTCAACAATCCGATAATAACAGATCAGAGGATACCAATATTTCAGTACAACAATACAATAAAAAATCATGTTTTATCAATTAAAAGATGAAAAAAATTAAGGCAATATATGCTACTACAATACTGTTGATCATGATTTTGTCAACTCTGGCAGTATGTTCCAGCAGTAGCACTATCAATCACGAAGAGGAACTGATCTTTAAAGAGGAACATTCTCCTCTTGCGTCAAGACATTTTAACCAAATTCCAAGACATCTTGTCCTAATTTACGACGGTGGTGCACACCGTAGTATCCGGTGGGACTCAAAGCATTTTGCTCCCTATGTCTCCGCCGATGTAAACGGAGAGACTGACTGGTTATTCGACGGTTTCTTATTCTTAGAAATCAAAGACGGGCAAGGACGGGGCTTTGCTTCCGGTTATGAAAAGATGCCTGCAAGAAAAACCGAATGGGAAAATCTTCTTCACAATTACTTCAGTAAGGGTAATGCCATCCATGCCCTGAATGAACAGATAGGAAATATTCGAAAAGACAGCAACGGAAACAAGGGTTTCACAAAAAGAAAAATTGTTTTAAGCCTTCCGGAGCCCATTCCCGGACAAGTTGACTGGGGTACGTTAGATGGACGTCCTCTCCTCTTTTCAAATAAAAAGGATAGGCTGGACGCATGTAAATGGTATATCAACTATGCCGAGGAGCTTTTTCAAAATGCAAACTTCGAGAATGTGGAACTTGTTGGATTCTACTGGTTGGCAGAAGAAGCGACAAACAGCAGAGACCTTGCTATGGATGTGGCAAGTTATATTTACAGCAAGAAATATGATTTTTATTGGATTCCCTACTTCAACTCCGACGGATATTCAGAATGGGAAAAATTGGGATTCAATGCAGTATACTACCAACCCAACTATTTCTTCAATGAGAGCGTACCATACGAAAGATTACAGGAAACGTGCAACAGAGCCCGGAAATTCCAGATGAATCTGGAGATCGAGTTTGATGAAAGAGCACTGAAAAACAATAAGAATTGGGGGTATCGCCTGCATGATTATCTGGATGTCTTTGAACGGAACGGTGTTTTCGACTCCTTAAAAGTTGCTTACTACCAGGGAGGCGATGCCTTTTACCGGCTTTCTCACTCAAAAGAGCCTGCCGATGTTGAGCTGCACCAAAGATTAATCCAGCTTATTACAAAAAATAAAGAATAAAAAATATTAAACCTATGAATAGAAGAAATTTTTTGACCTATGCAGCATTACTGGGTGGTAGTGCAGCTACAAATGGTTGCACTACCTTGCAACCGATAAAGAAATATCCTGAAAGAAAGAAACAAACGCTATCACGTGAACTAAATGCAGATGTTATTATTCTGGGAGGAGGAATGGGAGGCTGTGCAACTGCGCTTGCCAGTTGTCGGAATGGACTAAGTGTAATCATGACCGAAGAAACCGACTGGATTGGCGGGCAGGTGTCCCAACAGGGAGTTCCCCCCGATGAACACCAATGGATTGAGACTCATGGCGCTCCACAGTCGTACCGGGAATACCGGAACAGGGTCCGCGACTATTACAGGAATAATTATCCTCTTACGGAAACGGCCCGCAACCGGGTAAATCTCAATCCTGGTGACGGAAGCGTATCCAGGATCTGTCATGAACCAAGAGTTGCCGTATCAGTCTTGACTGATATGCTTTCACCGTTCCTCAGTAGCGGAAAATTGAGAATTCTCCTGAACCATAAAGTAAGGAGCAGCGAAGTCAATGGAGACCAGATAATGAATGTTGAGGTTGAGAACATACAAACGGGAGACCGGGCTCTATTAACGGGTGATTCATTCGTTGATGCAACGGAATGTGGAGACCTGCTTCCACTGACAGGTACGGAATACATTACAGGTACAGAATCGAAACATGACACCAAAGAACTGCATGCACCAGAAAAAGCAGATCCAATGAACAACCAGGCATTTACGATCTGTTTTGCGATGGATTATCAGCCTGGAAGAGATAATGTGCAGGATCCCCCCAAAGAGTATGACTTCTGGAGAAAATACGTCCCGGAAATGACTCCTCCCTGGTCAGGGAAACTACTCGATTTGTCCTACTCAGATCCGAGAACACTAGAACCTAAGAAACTGGGATTCGATCCGAGTGGAAAAAACTTGGATGGTGTACTCAATCTTTGGAACTACAGACGCATCATCAACCGAGACAACTTTGTTGAAGGGGTATATGATGGAGATGTCACGATCGTAAACTGGCCCCAGAATGATTTTTTTCCGGGAAACCTGATTGATGTACCGGAAAAAGAATTCCAACGAAATATAGAAAGAGCCAAGCAACTTAGCCATTCTCTATTCTACTGGTTACAAACCGAGGCACCTCGGCCCGATGGAGGTAACGGATGGCGCGGTCTGAGACTGCGAAGAGATATTATGGGCACAGAAGATGGTATGGCTAAGTATCCTTATATCCGGGAATCGAGACGAATACGTGCGGAATTCACCGTTCTGGAAGAACACGTGGGGGCAGAAAACAGACGATTGGTTGCTGGCAATATCAAAGGGAAACGTTCCGAAGCATTTTTCGACAGTGTGGGTATTGGATACTATCATATAGATCTCCATCCCAGTTCACGAGGGAACAACTATGTCGATTTTTCTTCGTTACCTTTCCAAATACCTCTGGGAGCACTTCTGCCTCAACGCATGAATAACCTGCTTCCGGCAAACAAAAATATTGGCACTACCCACATAACCAACGGATGTTACCGCCTACACCCCGTGGAATGGAGTATCGGCGAAGCAGTAGGACAGTTGATTGCTTTCGCAAAAAAGACGAAAGTGCCTTTCAGGGCAGTAAGAGAACGGCGTGAACTTTTGTCGGATTTTCAGCAAATGTTACATAAGCAAGGTATAGAAACAGAATGGCAGTAATGATGGACAATAAGTTATCAAGAAGATCTTTTTTAAGAACATTAGGTATAACTACATTGGGATTAGGGTTTGCTCCACAAATAACTGCAAAACTCAACGAGATAAAAGATGTTAAACTAATTGAAGGGTCTTGGTTCGAGTTCCAACACCACAATGTTGCAGAAGGAAAATATTGGAACTCAACACTGGCCGATTTTACAGCCAATCAATGGGATTCTAAAATCAAGGAGATGGCACAGTCCGGGATTCGCTACCTGGTTCTGCTGAACACAGCTATCCATAACAGAACCTATTACCCGTCGGCACTGCTTCCCAAACACCAGATGGGATGCAATGACCCGCTGGAGGTAGTGTTGACGGCAGCAGACAAATATGGAATTAACTTCTTCATCAGTAACGGATTCTACGGTGAGTGGACCCGACCGGCTTTTCTGATGAGCGATAAGTCTGTCGAGGTGATGCGGCTCAGGGCAATGAATGAGATTGCTGAAAAATATGCTCATCACAAAAGCTTCTACGGCTGGTATTATCCGAATGAAACCGGCATCAGCGGGCATTATGATGATATATTTATCAATTATGTAAATACATCATCCATGGAAGCATCCAGGCTAACTCCACAAGCCAAAACCCTGATAGCACCATATGGCACAAGGAATGTTGTCGAAGATGAAAAATATGTACGTCAGTTGGAAAAAATCAACGTAGACTTTATCGCTTATCAGGATGAGATCGGCGTTCAGAAAACAGCTGTCGAGGAGAGTGCTTCCTTTTTTGAACGACTTTACAATCTGCATAAAAAAGCAGCCAAATCCCGCTTATGGGCAGATGTAGAAGTTTTTGATTTTGAAGATGCAGTATATAAGAGCGCATTGCTTCCCGCACCATGGGAACGGGTAGTAGAACAACTCAAGGCTGTCTCCCCATTCGTGGAAAAGATCCTGATTTATCAATACATAGGAATGATAAATAAACCCGGCACCTATACCTTTGCCGGCCATCCCGATTCGATCCTCCTCTATGAGGGATTGAAAAAAAAAGGATATCTACAATGAATTCGACATAAAGCTCCTTCATCTGACAAAATTAAAAATGGACCGATAAAAAATATAAGTTTGTTCATCAACCTAGATCCTGGACATAGTTGCATGGCAAGAACATGTGCGGACAGTGGTATGTAATGAAACCGATCAATTCCTGTCTATCGCAAACGTCAAAAACTTATCCACGGAAAGAACCGTTCTCGGCCTAACTGAAAGTGAGGCACGATCCTCCAGCATATTATCTAAAAAAAACCAGTTTCGGGCAGGCAATACGTCTTAGAATAAAAAAAAAGACCCTTGTCTGCAAAATTCGCTTATTAACAAACCAAATCCTTACCAAACTGAAAATGACACATTTTAACAAGATAAATCTTCTGAAGAAAACTGGTTAATTGGTATACCGAAAGTAGCGGCATATCAAATCTTTTTTATACCTCCCACCTATTTTGTAAAAATTTTCAGAAAGAACATTATTCTGCTGTTCAGTTTATGTTATACAACATATTTATTAAATATATTTATTATCATTCTTGTATATTACAAAATTATATTGTTATTTTGCATCATCTAATTAAAAATATACCCAATGCGCAATACATATTAATTTTTAACACAGGCTCTTACAAAAAAAATTCTTCAACAACTAGACAATTCTAAAAAACCACATGCAATATTAACTAAACTCCACATAGCTAAGATTCGGATGTAAATTTATGCTGTGCATGAAAAAAAGCGACATACATTTTAAGCACAAAAGTATGTTGTTTTTCCGAGAAGAAAATAGCATGATGTTTAATAAAAAATATCCTATGACAATCTATTCACGAAGATTTTTTTAAAACAGCGATAGAAGGCCTGTCCCTGAAGGCTCAGAAAGCACCTTTAAAGATGTGACCTCAAAACTGGGAGAACAGCCTGCCTGAAATCGGACAGTCTGTTGGTTACTTTAATGAAATTGCCCAAGAGATAGTTAAATAAACAAAGACAGAATAATAATGCATTTAGAGATTGATCATTTATTGATTTTAAATTTTTTCAACAACAAATAAAAAAGTAACGAATGAAAAGCAACAAACAATTTTTGACATGCAAAAATAGAACAACACGGTTTCTATTTTTATCGCTATTCTTTTTCTCCTCATTCATCCTTCAGGCACAGGTGAATGTCAGAGGAAAGGTAGTTGATGCGACAGGGGAAACTCTGATTGGCGTGAATGTAGTGCTCAAGGGTACTCGTCAGGGTACCGTTACGGATATCGACGGCGAGTTCACCATGTCGGTACCCTCTAACAACAGCACACTGGTTTTCTCCTATGTGGGTTTCAGGGAACTTGAAGTTCCACTTAACGGAAAAAACTTCGTCAATGTAACTTTGGAACAGGATAACGCACTGCTGGATGAAGTTATTGTCGTAGGTTACGGAACTCAACGCAGGGCCAGTGTGACCGGTGCGGTATCCACAATTTCTGATAAAGAACTGATCAAGGCTCCCATTGTGGGTGTAACCAACGTATTGGGTGCCAGGGTTGCCGGGGTTTCCTCGCTACAACAGTCGGGCCAACCTGGCCAGGACGGTGCTTCACTGCTTGTTCGTGGTGAGGGTGCAACCTACATTGTAGACGGCGTAATCAGGAGCATCAATGAGATCGACCCAAACGAAATTGAGTCTATCTCCATCCTTAAGGATGCTACCTCCGCTTCTGTTTACGGGCTGAACGCCACTTCAGTGGTAATCGTCACCACCAAACGGGGCGAAACGGGTAAACTGGGTATTTCCTACAATGGCAATTACGGTATCAGCCAAAACACCAACCAAATTGAATGGCTCGACGGTCCCGGATATGCATACTGGTATAACAGGTCGAGGGAGATGGACGGTGATACTCCGGTATTTACTGCCGCGCAGGTGGAAAAGATGAAAACCGGTGTCGACGGTTGGGGAAATACCAACTGGTACGATGAAGTATTTGGCATAGGTACCAACATGAACCACAACATCAGCGCTACCGGAGGTACCGACAAGGTGAAATTTTTCTCCTCTTTGAGTGCTTTCCAACAAAAAGGTAACGTGGACAATTTCAACTACACCCGTTATAACATGAGGGCTAACATTGATGCTAAACTGACCGACAACCTAAACTTTGTGATGAACGTAGCGGGCCGGTTGGATGAACATGACCGTCCTGGTTATTCGGCAAATCCCAATGATTGGCACAATATTCCCCAACAAGCAGTCCGTGCTTTGCCTTATATGCCTAAAACATATACCGATGCTGACGGAAAAGTATATTATACTTCCACCCGAACAGGCTCATCCCCTGTAAGCCCGCTGGCAGCAATCTATGAATCCGGATACAATCGTCCCAAAAACACGACTATCCAAACCAACTTCTCATTGAACTACAATGTTCCCTTTGTTGAAGGATTGAACCTTAAATTCATGGGTGCTTACGATAAATTCTTTCAATTCAACAAAGCATTGCATATTCCTTTCCAGACTATGCTGGGTGATCTGCCCAACAACTCTACAGACGCCATCAGGTACAATGCGTTCTACAATAACTCTGGAAACACCTCTCTTACAGAAAGTGCACACAGTTCTACCAATGTGGTAACGCAATCGAGTTTCGTGTACGACCGGCAATTTGACAAACACAAAATTAATGTGTTTGGACTTGCCGAAACACGCAACAACTTCTCCAACACCTTAGGGGCAACCGGTACGGGCCTCGACTTCCTGAACCTGGCTGAACTGGATATGATTACCAATACCACCGGCAACGGTGAAGAGAAAATACCGAGTATTTCCGGAGGAAGTGCGCAATCCCGCCTGGTCGGTTTCGTTGGGAGGGTTAACTATGACTTCGACAACCGCTACTTATTGGAAGCTTCTATCCGTCGTGACGGCAGCTACCTCTTCAGCGGCATGAACGGCTCACAATGGGTGAACCTGCCTGCAGTATCCGCCGGGTGGAGAATCAACAACGAAGAGTGGTTTGATGCTGACTGGGTGGATAACCTCAAGTTGAGGGGGGGGATCGGTAAAACAGCTACCTCAGCGGTAAGCGCTTTCCAGTACCTCAACCTGATGTATATCCAGCGTAACTCCATGATCCTGAACAACCAAAGCCAAAGCATGATCTATTCAGGCACACTCGGCAACCCCAACCTTTCTTGGGCAAAGGCTATCACCTACAATGCCGGCGTTGAATTTATGGCGTGGAAAGGCTTGCTTGGTGTGGAATTTGACGCATTTTACAAATACCAATACGACCTGTTGGGTGGTGTAGGTGGCTCTTATCCTCCTTCAATGGGTGGTTACTACTACACAACTGACAACGTAAATAAAATCGACTACAGAGGTTTTGACTTCACAATCTCCCATAACAACAAAATTGGCGACTTCAGGTATGGTATAAAATGGATTGGCACTTTAGCGAGCAGAAGATGGTTATACTATGCAGGGGATTCGGAAAACACTCCTGATTACCTCAAACTGACCGGCAAAGAGGTAGGGTCACAACTCGGTTTCATTGCGGACGGCTTGTTCCAATCAGAGGAAGAGATTGCAAATTCTCCGACAATCCCCGGATCACCTGTTCTTCCCGGATATGTCAGGTATATAGACCGTAACGGCGATGGCAAAATCACTTATGCTCAAGATATGGGCTATGTTGGAAAAAGTCCCTATGCCAAGTTCCAAACTTCACTTAACCTGAATGCAGACTGGAAAGGATTCGATTTCGATCTGTTGCTACAAGGTGGTTTTGGCCGTACAGTTGCCTTGACCGGTGTTTACAGCAATGGGGTAATGGACAATACCGTATTTACCAAAATGTTCTACCACGGAGGGAACTCTCCCAGATTCCTTCCTGAAAATTCATGGACTCCGGAAAATACAAATGCTGAATTTCCCCGCCTTTCGTTGGTAACAGTCAGTACAAACAATGCTTACTCTTCTACTTTCTGGTACAGAAATGGTAACTTCCTCCGCGTAAAATCGTTCCAGTTTGGGTACACCATCCCTAACCAACTTACCCGCAAGGCAGGCATCAACAAAATGAGATTATTTGTTGAAGGATCCAACCTATTCACTTTCAGCGAACTGACCAAATACAATATCGACCCCGAACAACCCGGTGTAAACAACGGATATTATCCGCAACAAAAGACCTTCTCTTTCGGGCTTAATTTCTCCTTATAATCACTTTAATTCGATAAAAAATGAAAAAAATATTTAGGACACTACTCTATGTCACCACTGCAGTTATTTTCTTCAGCAGTTGCTCGGATTGGCTGGATCTGACTCCTACAGATAAAATTACCGACAAGGCGGTTTGGGAAAATGAGTCAAGCGTCGATCTTTATGTGAATGGTTTTTACACCTACCTGCACCAATACAGCCAATTCGGAACGGCTCAAGCCAGCGGTAACCTGACCGAGAGTCTCACCAATACTTTCAAGTATGGCTCTTATTCTCCAGGGCATAAAGCCGGCCACCCTAACGAATATGTGTTTAATCCGGATTTGATTACCACACAAACGGGAGGATTCTACAGTGTGTGGAGCGATGCATACAACAAGATACGCAGAATGAATGAGTTTCTGGATGCCATGGAGAAATATGGTGCTGAATACCCTGAAGCTGTCAAAACTAAATGGGAAGCCCAAGTACGTTTTTTCCGTTCATTTATCTACTTCCAGTTAGCCAGGAGACATAACGGCGTAATCCTTTACACTTCCCTCGAAGAGATGACAAAGGACAAAGCCCGCAGCACCAATGAAGAGACTTGGGACCTGGTAGAACAGGATATCGATTTTGCAATCGCTAACCTACCCGAAGCATGGACCGGTAAGAACCAAGGAAGATTGACCAAATATGCAGCGCTCGCATTCAAATCGAGAGCTATGCTTTTTGCCGAACGTTGGCAAGCGGCTTATATTGCTGCTGACGCAGTAATCAAATCAAACAAATTTGCGTTGGTTGATGACTACGAACAGGCATCGAAAGGGGGCAACAGTGAAGCTATCCTGGAATACAAATACAACATCATTGGCCCGAACCATACTTTCGACAAAGACTATGTACCTATGAGCGATGGTTGGGAGTTCGGTGGATTGGGAACCCCCACTCAAGAGATGGTGGAAAGCTATGAAAAAGCAGACGGCACCCAAATGGACTGGACACCCTATTACACCGCTAACGCCACCCGTCCTCCCTACGAAGAGTTAGAACCCCGCTTCAAGGCTACAGTTGTCTATCCGGGAAGCACCTGGAAAAACAAAGTTATGGAAAACTCCGTGAACGGTAAAAACGGTACCTTTATGGCATACAGGGAACAGCCCATGAGCTACGGCCACACAACTACCGGTTACTTTTTACGTAAACTGATGGATGAAACGTTGATCGACGTTAAAGGTATCCCCAGCACACAAAGTTGGGTAGAGATACGATATGCGGAAGTATTGCTCAACAAGGCAGAAGCTGCTTACCGTTTGAACAAGATGAGTGAAGCAAGAGAAGCGATGAATCAAGTACGTGCCCGTGTAGACTTGCCAGCCAAGTCTTCTTCAGGAGATGAGTTCTTCGAAGATTACCGCAATGAAAGAAAAGTGGAATTGGCTTACGAGGGGCATCTCTTCTGGGACATGAGAAGATGGGAACTGGCACATATCGAATACAGCAACTACCGTTGCCATGGATTTAAGATCACCGGAGGCAACTACGAGTACATCGATGTGGACTATCAAGACAGGAAGTTCTCCGCCAAGAATTATATCCTGCCTATACCTGATGCCGAACTAGCAAACAACTCATTGATCGAACAATACGACAATTGGAAATAAAAATAATTTAGAATCGTATGAAAAAAATATATTCAATCCTGGCGACACTGACAGCATTCCTCATCATCGTGAGTGGATGTCAACAGGTTGAGGACCTCACCCCTTCAGTATCGCGCAACGGAATCAACAGCCTCAAAGCATCCTTTTACGGAGACGATAGCTCAGAAAACAGTTTCTCAAGTGAAATTGATTATGAAAACAGAATAATCACCATTGTATTCCCCTACAACTACCCGCGCACATCCGAGAATGTGCTCGAGATGGATGCATTGAAGAAAGTCAGAATCGAAGCCAACCTCGACGACAATGTGGTGATTACTCCTTCCCTACTTTATATGGATTTGACGAAAGAAAACATCATTACCGTTACCGATCAAACCAAAAAAAGAACTGATTATAAGGTGGTAGCCGAAATCCGGAAGAGTGCAGAAGCGCAAATTACCGACTTCAGCATTAATGCAAAAGGTATTTCAGGTATTATCGATGAACAGAACAAAACCATCTCTTTAGTTTCTATTGAACCGATCGGAGAGACATTGGCAGAAGCGAGTATCTCCCACGGAGCATCTATTACTCCCGATCCTACTACTACGACATTAGACTACGACCAGGAGATCACCTTTGTTGTTACTGCTCAAAACGGTGTAAACAAGGCTATTTATACCGTTCGTAAACAAGTCCCCAACAAAGTTCTGCAAGGTATACGCAACGGTAGTGGCAAAATCCTCTGGTCCAAGAAACTGCAATCCGACCTGGGTATCGCAGCATTGAACGTAACCGGAAGTCTTGCCGTTACTAAAGATTATGTTGTCGTAAACACTCGAAATGAAGCAGGCTTGATCCTCGACCGCAAAACAGGCAACGCAGTTGGCAACATGCCTAACATGGGCTCAATCCTGGGTAACCTCACCAACTTCTTTGCTACAGCCGATGATGGCGATAACATCCTGGTAAACAATCTGGCTCCCAACGACGGCAGCTTTAAGGTCTGGAAGATTAAAGGGGTAAACGGTACGCCCGAACTCTTTATTGAATGGCCCGGAAGCCCTGCCATAGGACGTAAGTTTTCAGTAAAAGGAGACCTCGATGGCGACGCAATCATCACCGCAACCATTATGGGCGACAACAAGAGCTTCGCCCGTTGGCAGGTAAAAGGTGGCGCTTTGGTTTCCCAAACACCTGAAGTGGTGGCCATCATTGGCATTGAAGGAGCCTGGTGGAACAACGCCGACGTTGTAGCAACCAATCCTTCGGATCCGAATGCAGACTACTTTATCTCTTGTTATGCAGCTCCCAGAAAGTTTAGCTGGGTAGATGGAAAAACCAACACAGTGAAAGCCAGCGGACCGGAAATCAATGCCAACTGGATTCAGAATGCAGCCGACTACGTTGTGTTCAACAATAATCCTTATGCGGTAAATATGTCTATCAACTCTTTCCCATGGGGTAGTGACGACGTCGTATACCTGCACGACGCGAGTGCTGTAACTACCTTCACTCAACCGATCTGGACCACACCCATCGGTACCTATGGAGGTAAAGACCATGCTGGTCAGAATGCAAACGGAACAGGTGATGCCATCCTGAAAGTATCAAGCGACGGCTATTACATGTATATCTATTTCATGTTCACCAACGGTTGTGTTGTTTGTGTTCAATTCGATTGTATCGACATGTAAGATAAGCTCAGTTGAAAACAATTAACGGAGTTGTCCGGGTTTTGTTTCTTTTTAAAAAGATTTGTATCCTCTTAGGTACCAGACCATTTTTAACAACTTACAGAACCTGGATAACTTTGTTAAGTAAAAATATGAATGTAAAATTTCGTCCCTCCAGACTCTGTCTATGACCGAAATATAAAGGGATTATTCATCTCAAATAACTAATTTACAATGAAAGGAAAAAAGATTGTTTTACCTCTTTTCTTAGCAGTGGCTATGCTCTTCTCTTGTACAACAGAGAGACAGCAGTACGCCACTATTTCCAAATCGGAGCTAAACAACAAAATTAAAGGAGCTTGGGCCGGTAAAATGATTGGTGTGATGATGGGAATAGGCATGGAATTTAAAGCCGCCGGAGTAACCTTTGAAGATTCAATCACCTGGTACCCGGAGATGATTGAAAGAGCCTTGCTCGAAGATGATATCTATGGTCAATTAACCTTTATGAGCACAATGGTGAAAAACCAGGGTATGCAGACACCGGTAACTAAGTTAGCAGAAATCTTTGCTAACGCAGATTTTAACCTTTGTCATGCCAACCTGCAAGCCCGAAAAAACTTCTTTGATGGAATTATGCCTCCCCTTTCTGGAGCTCCCGAATATAACTTCCATGCCAATGACATCGACTTCCAGATTGAATCGGATTACATTGGGTTTATCCATCCCGGAATGCCACAATCCGCAACCCTTATGGCCGACAGCGTGGGTCGCATTATGGCCTATGGCGATGGCCTCTATGGCGGAATGTTTGTATCGGCTATGCATGCAATGGCATTTTTTGAGACCGATGCGAGAACGGTTGTAAAAAAAGCGTTGAAAGCTATCCCAGCTGAAAGTGGTTATGCTAAAGCTATCCACACTGTAATCGACGGATATGAGACTGATTCCGTGAACTGGAGAACGACCTGGCAAAAGGTAGAGGACGCATGGGGAAAATCGGATGTTTGTGTACCCTACGATCCTTTCAATATCGATGCTACTATAAACGGCGCATACATTGCTATGGGGCTGTTGTTCGGTGGCAACGACATGGCCAGAACCATCGAGATTGCTATTCGCTGCGGACAAGATACCGACTGCAACGCAGCTAACGCAGCTGCCGTTTTGGGTATTATTAACGGCTATGATGCCATTGCTGATGAGTACAAGTCACATATCCCTGAGATGGCCGATAAACCTTTCTTATACACTGATATCTCATTCAATAAAGCCGTTGAATATACACAGGCGTTTGCTGAAGAGAACATTCTTGCAAACGGTGGAAGCATCGAAGAGGAAACCTTTAAAGTACCATTGCAGTCGGCTCAATTCTCAGGAAAGTTGGAACAAGCTTTCGCCAATAAAACTATGGACCGGATGATCCGTATGACTGAGGGTGAAAAATATAAATTAGAAGGAAACTGGGTTGACTTCAGTTATGGAGATGGAGACAACGACCTTTACAAGGTTTCAACTAGTTCAGGTGATGTTTTCGAGACAACATTCAATGGCACCGGATTTTCTGTATTGGGTAGTTACAATACGGATGGCGGTACAGCCATGGCTTATATCGACGGTGAGCCATTCCGGGAGTTCAACTGTTACCACCGTACCGAAGCGGGAAAATGGAATGGCAATAGACAACACCTGGTCCACAAAATGGACCTGGAACCGGGTGAACACACATTGAAGATCGTTGTATTGGATAAGAAAGAGAGCGCCTCTACCGGACATAAGATTTATATTGAGCGAGTCATCGCTTACAAAAACACCGACACGCCATCGAATCCGTAATGGAACGATACTGCGGTAACAAACCAATATAGAACCAACAAACCAACATAAAAAAATGTCAGAAAAGAAAACACATTTTTACACGTCTGTCTCTTCCTGGCTACTTGTCGGCTGGCTATTTTTCTCAGCTGCATGCAGTAGTGACACTCCGACACCGGAGTATCAATTCCCGGAACCTCCGAAAGAAAATGTGGAAAAGCCGCGTTATATCTGGATTGATGCCGCTGCAAATTTCCCTGATTTTGCGAACAGCAAAGAGAATATCGCACGTGATCTAAAACTGGCCAAAGAAGCAGGTTTTACCGATATAGTAGTGGATATCCGCCCCTCTTCCGGCGATATACTTTACAAATCATCTGTACCCGGCGTTGATGAGGTAAAGTGGCTAGGGGCCTGGGTCAACGGAAAGTTCTCCCGCGTCGACCGTACCGCAACCTGGGACTACCTGCAGGCTTTTATCGAAGAGTCACGTAAACTGGAACTTAAGGTTCATGCAGGCTTCAACACTATGGTTGGTGGAGAGAGCGATGGCTTAGGGCCCCAGGGTATCCTGTATAGAGATCCCACCAAGAAATCATGGGCTACATCCGAAAATCTGGCAACAGGAATTACCAATACGCTGGACAATGGTGGCGGCACCAAATTTTTCAATCCCGCCAATGAGGAGGTACATACCTACTTGTGTGACCTGTTGAAAGATCTGGCCAAGTATGATCTCGATGGTATAATCCTCGACAGGGGACGTTATGGCGGAATGAAGTCAGATTTCTCCGAACTGACCAGAAAGAAGTTCGAAATCTATCTGGGTAATGTCAAATTGAGTAATTACCCGGAAGATATCCTTCCCAAAGGCGCAACCATGCAACAGGTGATGGCAATGAAAACCTATCCTCCCTACTTCACCAAATGGCTTGAATTTAGGGCTAAAATGATCTACGATTTCATGTCAAAAGCCCGCACAGCAGTTAAATCGGTTAATTCCGATATTCAGTTTGGCGTATACGTAGGAGGGTGGTACTCTACCTACTACGAGGTAGGTGTTAACTGGGCCAGTAACAGATACAATCCCAGTACTACCTATGGATGGGCAACCGCCAAATACAAGGATTACGGATATGCGGCACTGATGGATCAGATGTTGATTGGCGCCTATGCTGCTCCGCTGAGTGTTTATGGCTCAGGAGAATGGACCATGCAAGGTTTCGCCAGACAGGCAAAAAATAAAATCATGAACAGCTGCCCGGTAGTAGCTGCCGGCCCCGATGTGGGTAACTGGGATTATGACAACAAAGCAACCCAGCAACAGGAGAACCAGGCTATCGTGCAATCAGTAAAAGCCTGCATGGACGAGTGCGACGGCTACTTTTTGTTCGATATGATTCACCTGAAACTCGCCAATCAATGGCAATATGCCAAAGAGGGGATCGATATCGCCATGGATAAGAAATAACAAAACACTCCTTGATGGAGCATTTATTCCACCATTTAAATACAAAGTGAATTAAACAAAGATGAAGCAAATTACTAAAGTATTATTTTCGCTCCTAGTCATTGCTGGACTTGTCTCCTGCATTGCGAAAGGTAGCCACAGCAAAAATGAAGAAACACCTGAAATCGCTCCCAAACTGATGTGGATCGACGCTACAGCCAACATTGAACGGTTCAACAACAAAGACACTATCGACTTTTACTTGACCAAATTAAAAGAGTTAGGATTTACCGATATCGTTGTCGATATCCGCCCCATCTGTGGTCATGTACTCTACGAAAGTGTATATGCACCCCTTTTGACCGAATGGAAAGGCAAAGAGATCAAATATGGGTTCGACTACCTGGGTTATTACATCGAAAAGAGCCACGAATTGGGACTTAAGGTGCAGGCTTCGCTCAATACTTTCGTAGCCGGCCACAACTATATGGACGATGGCATCATCTACAAAGGAGGCAAAGCCGATTGGGCTTCAACTGTTTATCCCCCTTCAGAAGAGGTGAAATTTATCCCCATCACAGAGGAGAAACACAAATACTCAGCGATGGTTAACCCCTGTAATGAAGAGTTCCAAGAGTATATCTTGAACATTTTTCGTGAGGTAGTGGTAAAATATCCCAAACTGGATGGCATCATCCTCGACAGGGTGCGTTTCGATGGCTTTACAGCTGATTTTTCCGAACTTTCACGTGCTAAGTTTGAGGAGTACCTGGGGCAGAGACTGGATCAGTTTCCCGATGATATCTACCGTTGGAAAAAAGATGAGAACGGTAAATTCTATCCCGAACAAGGGAAGCATTTCCTCAAATGGCTCGAGTGGCGCGCTTCAGTAATCTACTCATTCATGGCTAAAGCAAAAAGTGTAGTCAAGGAGGCTAACCCAAACATCTCTTTCGGTACTTACACCGGTGCATGGTATCCTTCGTACTTTGAAGTGGGTGTGAATTTTGCCAGCAAGAACTACGACCCTTCTGCTGATTTTGAATGGGCCACTGCTGATTACAAAAATTATGGCTATGCAGAGCTCCTCGACCTCTTCACAGTAGGCAACTATTATACCACCATCACTATGGAATCGTACGTAAAAGAGAACCCTGAGGTCAAGAATGAAACCGACATGTGGGCACAAAAGAGCATCTGGTATTGCGTGGAAGGTTCTAACCAACACCTGAAACAGATACTCTACGGCAACAAGTTCTACGGAGGTATCCTGGCAGATCAATTCTACACCAATCCCCAGGGACTTACCGAGTCCATCAAAATGAACCTGGCTAGCTCAGACGGTTTGATGATCTTCGACATTGTCCACATTATTGAAAAAAATATGTGGGAGTATGTTGAGAAAGGTATGCGTGAAAGCGGGGCTATTTAACTCAACTCGTCAAAAAAATGATAGATAATAGAACTACATTGAGCCTTACAAGGAGTATCCTGTTCCTTGTGTTTCTCTTTCAGATCATCTCCATGAGCCTCATCGCCGATGATTCACAGGCGGTTGTGAAAGGCAGCGTGTCTGCTGTAAATGGCGGTCTGGCCAATGTGGTAGTTACTGACGGCTATCAATGTGTGCTCACGGATAAGCAGGGTAACTTTAAACTCACTCCGCATAAGGATGCATCATTTATCTACATTTCCACACCAGCAGGGTACTTGCCTCAAGAGGAAAAGCAGGTACCCCGCTTTTACATCCCCATAGAAAAAAACAGGCAGCGGTATAATTTTGTACTTAAAAAAAATCCAAAAGAAGATACCATACAACTGCTGCTGGTTCATGCCGATCCACAATTTCACAAACCGGAGAATTTCCAACGGTACGCCCATGTGGTGAACGACATGATTCAACTCAAACAGGCCTATCCTGACCGCGACATCCTAGGCATCGATTGCGGTGATCTTGTGGGTGACAAGCCTGCGATCTACCCCCTTTATATCGAGGAACAAGGCAGAGCGGGAATCCCTTTCTACCGTATGCCGGGTAACCACGATTTGCAGTTTGGCGGACGCACCGCAGAAACCTCCTCTAGCCGTTACGAAAAGAACTTCGGCCCCGATCATTACTCATTTAACAGAGGACAAGTGCACTATGTTATTCTCAACAATGTTTTTTACCTGGGTAGGGATTATTTCTATATGGGATATATCGATGAGAAGAGTTTCAGGTGGCTGGAACAGGACCTGGCACATGTTCCGGAAGGGACAACCGTTATACTCTCCATGCATATCCCCGGCCGCCTTGATGAAACGGAAAAACCATTCCAATACGACTCCCGCTCCATCAGCATGCAGACAGTCAACTTCTCTTCCTTGCTGGAGATGATAAAACCGTATAACGTTCACTTGTTGACGGGCCACATGCATTACAACCGAAATATAATCCACACCGAAAATTTCTACGAACATAACACCGGTGCGGTATCGGGTGCATGGTGGCAGGGTAATTACTGCCTGGATGGAACCCCGGTAGGATATGGCGTATATGAAATTAACGGATCTGAAGTGACCTGGTACTTCAAAAGTGTGGGAAAAGATCGCGATCATCAGATGCGGGTTTATGCCCCCTACTCAACGGATGCATTTGGCGAAGATCTGGTAGTTAATATCTGGAACTGGGACAAAAACTGGCGCGTTGAATGGTTTGAAAATGGCGTTAGGATGGGCGAAATGAACCGTTTTGAAGGAGTTGACCCGGAAGTGGAAAAGGCCTACAGCAATAAGGCCGGACTGGAATTTAGCTGGATTGCTCCGGTGAAGACCGACCACTTGTTTCGTGCCACCCCCAAAAACAGAAAAGCTGAGATCAACGTCGTCGCTACCGATCCATTTGGCAGAAAATACACAGTAACTATACAGCAACAATCCTTATGAGAAAAGGCAAACAGATTATCTCCATATTCGCTCTTCTCACGTGCTTGCTCCTATCGCAGGGAATCAGAGCCGAAAAAGACATTCCTCCGAATCACCCCTACATCCGCTATGTCGGTAGAGTAGACGTGAGCAACAACGACACGGTTCGTTACGACTGGCCGGGTGTAACCCTGACGTGTAATTTTTCCGGAAGAAGCATCGGGATTAAGCTTAACGGAGGTGCGGCAACCCATTTCAACCTGTTTCTCGACGGGGAACTGATCGATGTAATTAAAGCCCCCCAAGATACAACCATCACCGTTAAGCCTACGCAACGTAAAAAAATTCACGAACTGAAATTAATTAAACGTACCGAAGCAGATATGGGGATGGTACAGTTTATGGGATTTGTCCTGGAAGAAAAAGGGATGCTTCATCCGACGAGCAGTCCCCTTACCAGGCGTATCGAATTTATCGGTAACTCCATCACTTGTGGATACGGCACCGAAGGAAAAGACAGAAATGAAAAATTCAGGCCCGAAACCGAGAATAACTACAAGAGTTATGCAGCCATTCTCTCTCGCGCATTTAGCGCGGAAGCGCATTTTATTGCCCATTCAGGAATTGGATTGGTGAGAAATTATGGCGATGAGAAAACTGTCACCGAAAAGGAAAAGACCATGTTGGGCCGCTTTGGCCGCACTTTAGATAACGGGCCCGAAACCTCATGGGACTTTAGTCGATGGAAACCCGACTGCGTCATAATCAATCTGGGGACCAACGACTTCTCCACAACACCTCACCCCGATAAATTTACTTTCTTAAAAGGATATAAGGAACTCCTGGATAACATTCGCCGGCAGTATGGTAAGGTCCCTGTTTTCTGCGTTGTAGGCTCCATGATCGATGAACCCTGCTTCTCCTACGTGAAAGAATTCACCCGCTACTGTCGATTGGGGCAAAAGGATGATCAGGTCTTTTTTGTTGGTATGCCCGACAACCTGCTCAACCACCACGATGACCTAGGTTCAGACTGGCACCCCTCATACAAAGGACAACAAAAAATTGCCAAGCAGATGCTTACACCAGTAGCTTCTGTCATGAACTGGGACTATCAAGAAATTAGAGTTGATTCTATCTCAAAAATCAAAAAGAGTGATTAAACTACCACCATATCAAACTCTTATATCTATCGTTAAAAATAAATCTATTTATTATATTATTTTAATTACTATCGTTTTTTTAATTAAAAAATTTATTTTAATTTCGTATATTAATAATGAGCTATTTATCGGGTGATTTTCAAAACAGACAACTATTTAATGGACTTAAAAATGATTGACTTCACAAATCTATCTCTACAATACAAGAACGAATTACTGAATAATGTAATTCCTTTTTGGATCGACCAATCTCAGGATAAAGAGTATGGTGGATATTTCACTTGCCTCGATCGTCAAGGCAACGTTTTTGATACCGACAAATTCATTTGGCTCCAAGGCAGACAGGTATGGATGTTCTCCATGTTGTACAACAACGTTGAACAGCGGAGTGAATGGCTAGAGTGCGCGATCCAGGGAGGAGAATTTTTGAAAAAACATGGCCATGACGGGGATCTCAATTGGTATTTCTCACTCACCCGTGAAGGGGAACCCATCATCGAGCCCTATAACATTTTCTCGTATACTTTTGCCACTATGGCGTTCGGCCAACTAAGCAAAGCTACGGGCAACCAGGAATATGCCGATATCGCAAAAAAAACTTTCGACATCATACTCTCTAAAAGAGACAATCCCAAAGGCAAATGGAACAAAGCATACCCTGGAACAAGAAACCTGAAATCGTTTGCGTTACCGATGATTCTCTGCAACCTCTCACTGGAAATTGAACACCTGCTCAACAGGGAATTTCTCGAAAAAACAATGGAGGAGTGTATCCATGAGGTAATGGAGGTATTTTTACGCCCCGAACTGGGAGGGTTGATCGTAGAGAACGTCAACGAGGATGGATCACTTTCCGATACTTTCGACGGGCGACTAATGAATCCCGGACATGCCATCGAGGCTATGTGGTTCATTATGGACCTGGGTAAAAGGCTGAACAGGCCTGAACTGATTGAAAAAGCAGTCGCTACCACCCTGAAGACTATCGAATATGGATGGGACAAGGAGTATGGCGGTATCTTCTACTTTATGGATAGGAAAGGATGCCCCCCTCAACAGTTGGAATGGGATCAAAAGCTTTGGTGGGTTCACATCGAGACCCTTATCTCACTACTTAAAGGGTACCAGCTCACCGGATCAACCGAGTGCCTGAACTGGTTCACCAAAATTCACGAATATACCTGGAACCACTTTAAAGATACTGAATATCCGGAATGGTGGGGCTATCTCAACAGACAAGGCGAAGTATTGTTAGACCTCAAAGGAGGAAAATGGAAAGGATGTTTCCACGTTCCCAGAGGACTGTATCAATGCTGGAGAATACTGGAAAGCCTGGAAGCGCAACAAACGGTAACAGCAGTTAATTCTTCACAATATATCGGATAGCCAGTAATAAAGAATCATTTAAAAAGAAAAAAATGAATCGTAGAAATTTTTTAACCTACGCAGCCATCCTGGGGGGCAGTGCTACAGCACAAGGATGTACTGCTTGGCAAGCAATCGGGACCCAACCGGGCCGGAGAAACAATGCTCTGTCGCGCGAATTACATGCAGATGTAATTGTGCTGGGAGGCGGTGTAGGTGGCTGTGCAACAGCTATGGCCTGCTGTCGTAATGGCTTAAGTGTCATTATGACCGAAGAAACCGATTGGATTGGTGGTCAGCTATCACAACAGGGGGTACCTCCGGACGAACATCAGTGGATTGAGACCCACGGCGCGCCGCTATCCTATCGCGAATTCAGAAACAGGGTACGCGACTACTACCGTCAAAACTATCCGCTTACGGAAGCTGCCCGCAACAGGGGCAACCTCAATCCGGGTGACGGCAGTGTCTCAAGAATCTGTCATGAACCCGGGGTAGCCGTTTCAGTATTGACCGACATGCTTGCTCCCTACCTCAGCTCCGGGAAACTGAGAATCCTCTTAAACTGTAAGCCCAAAAGCAGTGATGTTGCAGGCGACAAAGTATTGCATGTTGAAGCCATTAACACAGTTTCTGGCGATAGCATAATTCTAACCGGAGACACCTTTGTGGATGCAACCGAATGTGGAGATCTGCTTCCACTGACTGGAACAGAATATGTTACTGGGACAGAGTCTAAGAACGAAACCAAGGAACTACATGCTCCAGAGAAAGCAGATCCCAAAAACAACCAGGCCTTCACTGTCTGCTTCGCGATGGATTATCAACCCGGAAAAGACAACGTACAAGATCCTCCAAAAAAGTATAAATTCTGGAGAAACTATATTCCCCAGATGACCCCTGCCTGGTCAGGCAAGCTTCTTGATCTCACCTACTCTGACCCCAGAACACTGAGACCCAAACGTCTCGGATTTGACCCCACAGGCAAAGAGCTGGGTGGTGTACTCAACCTCTGGAACTACAGGCGAATCATCAATAAAGATAACTTTATTCCGGGCTCATACGATGGTGACATCACTATTGTGAACTGGCCGCAAAACGACTTTTTTCCGGGCAATATGATCGATGTTCCAGAACAGGAATTCCAAAAGAATGTGGAGCGTGCTAAACAACTGAGTCACTCACTCTTCTACTGGTTGCAAACCGAAGCTCCCCGTGAAGATGGCGGTATGGGCTGGCGAGGATTGAGATTACGCGGCGACATTATGGGCACAGAAGACGGTATGGCCAAATATCCCTATATCCGTGAGTCGAGACGTATCCGAGCAGAATTTACGGTATTGGAGGAACATGTAGGTGCAGAAAACAGGAGATTGGTAGCCGGAGACGTTGAAGGTAAACGCGCAGCCAAGTTTCATGATAGCGTAGGCATTGGGTATTATCACATCGACCTGCATCCCAGTTCCAACGGGATCAACTACGTTGACTTCCCGTCGTTGCCTTTCGAAATTCCGTTGGGAGCACTCCTGCCACAACGCATGAGCAACCTGCTCCCCGCCAACAAAAATATCGGTACTACCCACATCACCAACGGATGTTATCGTCTCCATCCTGTCGAATGGAGTATCGGCGAATCTGTAGGTCAACTGATTGCGTTTGCAAAGAAAACAAACATACCCTTCAGGGCCGTCAGGGAACATAAAAATCGATTGGCTGATTTTCAACAGATGTTGAACAAACAGGGCATAGAGACACAATGGCCTTAATCGGCCTAAAAGCTGACAGAATCGCCTAACTCATCCTAAAAAGAGCGTGAAAGAGTTCTCTTTCTGGATAAAATTTAAAGCAACAAAGTGGCAGCACCATGGAGTGTTGAAAGTATTGAATGAAAAGGACGGCAAAATTTTCATTTTTGAAAAATCAGTATTATTTTTAATAAACAATTGATTGTTGAGCAAACAACTACCCTACAAGTCATCCATCAACAACAAAAAATAAAAAAACAGCAGATGAAAACGGCAAGCTTCTTTATAGCCTCCTTCCTCTTTTTTCTTGTATCAAATATCCAAGCACAAACAGTTTATTATGATGCAGATCAGTTTCAACTTATCGGTAAGGTAACGGAACAGACTGAAACACGTTATGAACGACTCCCCGCCTATTTAAAAGAGACCTGCCGCCCGCCGGTATGGCATTTGGGGAAAAATAGTTCAGGGTTGGCAATACGCTTCAGAACCAACAGCTCTTCTATCTCGGCGAAATGGGAACTGTTGCAGGACAACCGTATGAACCACATGACGGATACGGGTATCAAGGGGGTCGATCTCTATGCGTGGGAAAAAGATCATTGGCAACCTATGAAGGCAGGCCTTCCAACAGGGAAGACTAACGAACAGACCATTATTTCGAACATGACGCCACAGGAACGGGAATATATACTGTTTCTTCCTCTTTATGATGGAGTTATTTCTCTTTCAATAGGTATAGATTCCACCGCCTTCATTAAAAATCCAGCACTGCCCTACCCCGACACAACGCATCCCATTCTAGTTTACGGAACTAGCATTACACAAGGTGGATGTGCTACGCGGCCGGGGATGTCCTACACCAATATCCTCTCCCGCAAATTGAACAGAGAGGTGATTAACTTGGGTTTTAGCGGAAATGGGCAACTCGATTATGAGATTGCTGAACTGATGGCCACCCGTAACGATGCTTCTATGTTTATACTCGATTTCATTCCTAATGTGAACGCCACACAACTGACCGAAAGAACAAACACCTTTTTCAGCATCATACGCAAGGCCAATCCCAAGACTCCTGTTCTTTTCGTTGAAACCGTCATTTTCCCTCATTCGTTTTACGATAAAAAGACCTACGAAACAATCACAGAAAAGAACAAACTGTTAAAAGAAGAGTACGAAAAGATTAAACGCTGTGGAGATAAAAATATATATTACCTTACATGCGACAACCTGATAGGTAATGATGGTGAATCCACCGTTGACGGAATCCACCTTACCGATATTGGCTTCCTCAGAATTTCAGAAGCGCTTTTCAAAAAAATTAAACACATAGAATAAACTAACAATAAAAATAGAGAATAATGCTAAAAAACAGAAGAGATTTTATTAAAAAAGTGGCTCTGGCCGGCGCATCAGTTGCTGCCATCCCTGCCCTGCAGGGCTGCAACAAAGGCAACAAAGAAATTGCAGCTCTCAATGGCGTATCAAATCTGAAAGACAATAAGTTGAAAAGCAAACTGATTGTTCCGCAGAACAACGGAATCAAGATTAGCGGTACATTTTTAGATGAAATTTCTCATGATATTCCCCACCAAAATTGGGGTGAAGCAGAATGGGACCTTGACTTCCAATATATGAAAGCAATCGGTATCGATACCGTCATCATGATTCGTTCGGGTTACAAAAAATTTATCACCTATCCTTCACAATATCTCTTGGGCAAAGGGTGCTTTATGCCTTCTGTCGACTTGCTGGACATGTACTTGAGATTGGCAGAAAAACACGGCATGAAATTCTACTTTGGGCTCTATGACTCAGGTCATTACTGGGCCACAGGGGATATGACGCACGAGATTGAAGACAACAAATACGTAATCGATGAGGTGTGGAAAAACTACGGCGAAAAATACAAAAGCTTTGGAGGCTGGTACGTAAGTGGCGAAATCAGCCGTGCTACCAAAGGTGCTATCGGCGCCTTCTATGCGATGGGAAAACAATGTAAAGATGTGTCCGGTGGTCTACCCACATTTATTTCACCTTGGATCGACGGCAAGAAAGCGGTAGCGGCGAGCGGTACAACCCTCTCTAAGGAAGCAGCCGTATCCGTTCAGCAACACGAAAAAGAGTGGGATGAAATTTTTGCGGGTATCCACGAAGTGGTAGATGCAGTGGCTTTTCAAGATGGACATATCGACTACGATGAGCTGGATGCATTCTTTACCGTGAACAAAAAGCTGGCCGACAAGTATGGCATGAAATGCTGGACAAACGCAGAGTCATTCGACCGCGATATGCCCATCAAGTTCTTACCCATCAAATTTGACAAGCTGCGCATGAAACTAGAAGCCGCACAACGTTGCGGGTACGACAAAGCCATCACTTTTGAGTTTTCTCACTTTATGAGCCCACAATCGGCTTATGCTCAGGCAGGGAACCTTTACAACAGATACAAAGAATACTTCAACTTATAAGCAGCATGAGCAACGTTAACAATATAGGCTATGTCACCTTCCTTTCGGTCGTAGCAGCTCTAGGCGGTTTTCTGTTCGGGTACGATACCGCGGTAATTTCCGGTACTGTTTCGCAGGTTTCAACCCAATTTTCACTCACATCGCTACAAAGCGGCTGGTACGTAGGATGTGCTTTGGTAGGTTCAATCATAGGTGTACTCTTTGCCGGCACGTTGAGTGACGGCTTTGGCCGAAAAAGGACCATGATCCTCTCTGCCATCCTCTTCACGCTATCTGCTGTGGGCTGTGCCATTTCATCCAACCTCGACCAGTTGGTGCTTTATCGCATTATTGGCGGGGTAGGCATCGGGATAGTATCTATCGTCTGTCCATTGTATATTTCGGAAGTTTCACCGGCATCACACCGGGGACGCATGGTATCGCTATACCAGCTTGCTGTAACCGTAGGTTTTCTCGGAGCTTACCTGATGAACTACTTCTTACTCGATTTGTCGGTAGATTTCTCATCCCACAATGCGCTATTACAGAAGATATTTGGTGCTGAAGTCTGGCGGGGTATGCTTGGTGCTGAAACATTACCCGCATTGATGTTCTTCTTGATCATCTTTCTAATCCCGGAAAGCCCTAGGTGGTTGCTTGTAAAAGGCCAGGAAAGCAAAGCCGTTTCTATTTTTTCCAAGATTTACAACAACACTTCGGTGATCGCACATCAGATCAACGAAACGAAATCGATGTTGCAATCAGAAAGAAAGTCAGACTGGAAAATATTGCTCACTCCGGGTATCTTCCGTGCAGTAATCATCGGTGTTGCCATTGCTATGCTGGGCCAATTTATGGGTGTGAATGCTGTATTGTATTACGGGCCTTCCATCTTTGAAACCAGTGGCCTCTCTAGCGGAGACTCCCTTTTCTATCAATCGCTTATCGGCATGGTAAATATGGGAACAAGTGTACTGGCACTCCTAATCATCGACAAGATTGGACGTAAAAAACTAGTATATGTTGGAGTTTCCGGCATGGTCATATCACTTCTCCTGATTGGTTTTTACTTTATGATGGGTAAATCGTTAGGACTGTCGAGCATCTTCTTGCTGGTTTGCTTTTTGCTCTACATTTTTTTTACTGCCGGATCTATCAGTGCCGTTATCTTCGTATTCCTTTCGGAGATGTACCCCACCCAAATCCGTGGCACGGCTATGTCTATCGCAGGATTGTCGCTTTGGGTAGGGACCTACCTCATCGGGCAGCTTACACCTTGGATGCTCGACACGCTTACACCTGCCGGCACTTTCTTTCTCTTCGCCTTTATGTGTCTTCCCTACATGTTAATTGTGTGGAAATTGATGCCGGAAACAGCCGGCAAATCACTGGAAGATATCGAAAGGTATTGGCTAAAATCAAAAAAAGGATAAGCAAATACCCTGATACTGAATATATCATAAATTTAGTTGAACCCAAGGATAGAGGTAATTATTTATCGCTATCTTTGGGTTCTTAATTAATATCCTTCCCCACCCGGTGGATAGAATCGACAAGACCCAGCTTATGAATAACGTACAGTTGACTGATTTGCACACGCCTCCGCGTCGCCGCAAACCCATAACCTTTTGGGCAACATCAAATACCAATAAACAGATAGTCGGATCCAACCCTTTTCTGCTACTGCTTTCTTTGCTGTTTCTCTCCTGTTCTCCCGTAAAGGGAGATTGTACACCCGTAATAGTGCCTAAACCGCAACAGATAAATTTCAACAGGAAAGAAAACCACCTGCTTTTCAATGGCAAGGTAGATGAAGACTGCTTGTATGCAGTACTTGTGGATAGTATCCCCGAAGCAACTATCAATCCCGATGAAGCCTATCGCCTCAGAATTACGCCCGACAGCATCCTGATCGAAGCCACTACCGAAAAAGGTATCTATTGGGCGCGGCAAACGCTGGCGCAAATAGTGGAATCATCCGATGGGAACTCGGTTCCTGCTCTCGAAATTACCGACTGGCCCGCTTTCCGTATCCGGGGATTTATGCACGATGTGGGGCGCAGCTACATATCGGTTGATGAAATCAAAAAACATATCCGTTTGTTGTCAAAGTTCAAGATCAACGTTTTCCACTGGCACCTGACCGAAAACCAGGGATGGCGGCTGGAGAGCAACGTTTTTCCGCAACTTAACGATCCTGTCCATTACGAGCGCCATCACGCACAATATTATACCGTAGCCCAGGCACACGAAATTGCCGAATATTGTCGCCAACACAACACGCTGCTGATTCCGGAGATCGATATGCCCGGTCACAGCGCTGCCTTTGTGCGGGCCATCGGACACGACATGCAATCGCCTGAGGGAATGAAAGTACTGAAGCGATTGATGGAGGAAATCTGTACCGAAGTGTTTCCCGATGCACCCTGGATCCATATCGGAACCGATGAAGTGCAGTTCACCAACCCCTCCTTTGTCCCGGAAATGGTGGCACACGTCCGGGGGCTTGGCAAAAAGGTGATCTCCTGGAACCCCGGATGGGCATACAGGTCCGGGGAGATTGATGCCACACAGCTCTGGAGTTACCGCGGCAAAGCGCAACCGGGTATTCCCGCGATCGACTCCCGGTTCCACTACATCAACCACTTCGATGCGTTCGGCGACATCGTAGCACTATACAATAGCCGCATCGCCGATGTAGAAAAGGGATCCGACAACATCGCCGGCGGGATTGTCGCTGTCTGGAACGACCGTCTTTTACCCAACGACGAACAAATAGTACTGCAAAACAACTTCTACCCCTTAATGCTTGCCTTTGCCGAGCGGACCTGGTGCGGTGGCGGGAGTGAGTATTTCGACAAAAACGGGACTATCCTGCCAACCGACGAGAACGACACAGTTTTCAACGGTTTTGTCGATTTCGAGAAGCGGATGCTCTGGCACAAAAAACACACATTCACCGATGAGCCGTTTGCCTACGTAAAACAAACCAACGTAAAGTGGCGGATTACCGACGCTTTCCCGAATGATGGCGATCTGTTGAAATCGTTTCCGCCCGAGACCGGAATTGACGACACCTATGAATACAACGGAATCGGATACGGTTCGCACAATGCCACCGGGGCGGGAATTTACCTGCGCCACGTGTGGGGAAAAACCGTACCTGCTTTCTATAAAAACCCGCAAGAAAACCACACGGCATATGCTTATACGTGGGTTTGGTCGCCCAAAGCGCAAACGGTCGGGCTATGGACTTCCACTCAGGATTACAGCCGCTCCGAGTCCGACCTGCCACCGCCACGGGGGAAGTGGGATTACCGGGAAAGTCGTATTTACGTGAATAACAATGAGATCATGCCACCCGTTTGGGAAAATACCCATACCGGCAGAACAAACGAAATAACGCTGAAAAACGAAAATTTCCAGGCCCGCCCACCCATTCCGGTAGAACTGAACAAGGGATGGAACAGCGTTTTGCTAAAACTTCCCGTTGGAACGTTCAGTTCGTCCGGGGTGCGTTTACAGAAATGGATGTTCACGTTTGTCTTTGTGACTCCGGACGGAAAAGATGCGGTGGAGGAACTGGTATATAGTCCGGACAGGAAAAAATAGAATTAACACATGAAAGAAAGCATTTTTTTTAGAACAAACAGAACACGAATACTGTCGGTTTTTCTTGTCGCATGCTTAATTTCGTGTGGCGACAATAATAACAGCAAACAAATGAAACTTAAACTGACCCAATTACCCGTTAACGGATTGTACGGAGATCTCGCCAAAGGTGTTTCGGCTTCCTATGCGGCACTTATCGACCAAAAACTCATCGTGGCTGGAGGCGCCAACTTTCCCGGAAAACTCGGATTTGAGGGTGGTTCGAAAACTTTTTACAACGAGATCATGCTGTACGACTCAACGGGAAATGAGTGGAAACTTATCGGACACTTGCCCGATTCATCGGCTTACGGTGTATCTGTCCCCATTTCAGACGGTGCGTTGTGGATAGGCGGGAACACCACTTCCCAATCGCTGAAGAGCGTTTATCGAATCACCATGCCTGAAACCGGCGCAGTAGAACTGGAGCCGTTTCCGGAACTGCCTGCTGCCATGGATAACTTTGCAGGGTGCACCGTGGGAGATATGGTCTTTATTGGAGGAGGGAACGAGAACGGGAAGCCGGCAAACACTTTTTATTGCATCAATACAAAAGCTGATTCGGGCTGGACGGCTCTGCCCGATTTTCCCGGACTGCCCCGAGTTCAGCCTGTGCTGGCAGCCGTAGAGCAGAAAAACCGGGTATTCGTGTATTTGTTCGGAGGTTTCTTCGGAGGAGATTCCGAAAACAAACCGGCTATGGCCACCGATGTGCTTCGTTACGACGTCACCACCGAGAAATGGGAGACAGCCGGTTGCCAAGTCGATGAAAAAACCGGAGAGCCTTTTTCGTTGACCGGTGCAACGGCAATGCCAGTGGACAACCGGTACATCCTTTGTTTTGGCGGTGTAAACCACGCTATTTTTCTCGATGCTGTTACCACGCAATACAACATCGGAAACGACACCAGCATTTCGGCAGAAGAAAAATCCCGTTTGAATCTGGAGTTTTCGAAAAATTACATGACACAACCCATCGAATATTACAAATTTAATCCCGAATGTCGTATATTTGACACGTTTACCGGCGAATGGGAAACCATTGAGGTTACGCCCTACACTGCCCGCGCGGGTGCAACACTCGCTTTCAGCGGAAAAACGTTCTATGCCGTACAGGGTGAATTGAAACCCGGCGTTCGTACACCGGTAACCATAAAAGGAGAGATAAAGTATGAAAAATAACAAAGTCTATCCGTGGATACTCGTCGGATTGCTGTGGTTTGTAGCGTTACTGAACTACCTCGACCGACAGATGCTCTCCACTATGCAATCGTCCATGCAATTGGACATTAAAGAACTGGCCATCGCCGAGAATTTCGGACGGGTAATGGGTGTTTTCCTGCTCATTTACGGTTTAATGAGTCCTGTAGCGGGAATAATCGCCGACCGCATCAACCGCAAGTGGCTGATTGTAGGAAGCCTGTTTGTGTGGTCTGCCGTAACGTACGGGTTAGGATATGCGCAAACTTTCCAGCAGGTGTACTGGCTGCGTGCGCTGATGGGTGTCAGCGAAGCGCTTTACCTGCCCACGGGATTGGCTATGATTGCCGATTTTCACACATCGAGAACCCGGTCGCTAGCTATCGGAATCCACATGTCGGGACTTTATACCGGCCAGGCGCTGGGTGGGTTTGGAGCGACCATTGCTGCCAATTATTCGTGGAATACCGTTTTTCACTGGTTCGGAATTGTCGGAATTATATACGCCGTGCTGCTTATTTTCCTGCTGCACGACAAGGAGGGCCACGCGGGTACTACAACAGCCGGATTGAAAGCCGACCCGCAAGGAACGCTAATCAAAAAGGAATCTGTTTTCCGGTCATTCGGCATTATTCTGGGTACAGTTTCTTTCTGGGTCATGCTTTTCTACTTTATGGCTCCGAGTTTTCCCGGTTGGGCAACCAAAAACTGGCTGCCGACACTGTTTTCCGAGAATCTGGGAATTGAAATGGCAAAAGCCGGGCCCATGGCCACCATTTCCATCGCTATAGCCTCGTTTATAGGCGTACTCATCGGAGGGCCGCTCTCCGACCGATGGGTGCAGAAAAACATCCGGGGACGTATTTACACGAGCACTATCGGTTTAGCCCTGACTATCCCTTCGCTCGTATTATTGGGCTTCGGACATTCCTACACAGGATTGATCGGCGCAGCCATGCTCTTCGGCATCGGTTTCGGAATGTTCGACACAAACAACATGCCGATACTTTGCCAGATTATTCCGCAAAAATACCGCGCCACAGCGTACGGTATCATGAACATGATGGGAGTTTTTGCCGGATACGCTGTCACGTTGATGCTCGGTAGTTCCACCGATGCCGGAAGCTTGGGAACCGATTTCAGCAAGTTGGCCATCGTCGTACTGGCAGCGATCGTTCTGATGCTGGCATTTCTGAAACCCCGGCAAGACCTCACCTATCCGCAAGAAGAATTGAAGAATAAAAGCGAAGCGATTTGACAACTGTTATCTAACAATAAAACATCCTAAAAATCAACAATATGAAAAAATTTGAAAAAATTAAAGGGTTAATTGTGGCGCCTTTCACACCCTTTGACAAAAAAGGCGAAGTAGATCTCGGCCCCATAGCAGATTATGCTGCCATGCTGCAAAAAAACGGACTGATCGGCGTATTTATCAACGGTTCCTCGGGTGAGGGCTATATGCTGACGGTAGAGGAGCGTATGAAGCTGACGGAGAAGTGGATCGCAGTCGCCCCGGAAGGATTCAAAGTAATCGTCCATGTTGGGGCCACCTGCATAAAGGACAGCCACCGCATGGCACTGCACGCGCAGGAATCCGGCGCTTTCGGTATCGGAGCGATGGCTTCTCCTTTTCCCAAGGCGGGACGGGTGGAAGAGCTGGTGAAGTACTGCGAAGAAATCGCCTGCGGTGCACCAGAGCTGCCCTTCTACTTTTATCATATCCCGGCACTGAACGGCGTCTTCCTACCCATGCTGCCTTTTCTGAAAGCAGCAGACGGACGCATTCCCAACCTGGCGGGTATCAAGTATACCTACGAGAGCCTGTACGAGTATAACCAATGCATGTTATACAAAAACGGGAAGTTCGATATGCTGCACGGCCAGGACGAAACCATCCTCTCGGCGTTGGTAATGGGCGGTGCACAAGGCGGTATCAGCGGAACCGGCAGCTACATCGGCCGTTCGCTGGTGGGTGTGATTGATGCCTACAACAACGGTAAGCTGTATGAAGCGGTCGCCCACCAAAACTTTGCACAGGAGGTGATCAACGTCATTGCCCGTTACCGGGGAAACATCGTTGCCGGAAAGCGTATCATGAAACTGATCGGACTCGACCTGGGTATCAACCGCACCCCTTTTCAAAACATAGCAGACGAGGAAGAAGCAGTCATCCGGAAAGAACTGGAAGCGATCGGTTTTTTCGAACGGTGCAACAGAGTGTAAGTTTAAACGTTAAGAAGCGCGGCTCATCGATGTCGCGTTTTTTTATTGACTTCATAAGCCGGCCATCCGCCGGTAACAAATATTCTTTCGGGTTCTTCCTTCTACTGTTCAGCACCTAAAATAGACGGTTGAGTATCTTTTTCGGGGCAGTCATCTTTGTTGTACGCTACCTTTGCAAGCGAGATAGTTTATAAACAATTTAAAACAACAGAAAAATGAAAAAAACAATTTTAGCATGCTTGTCATTTCTAATGGCTGCAGGTTTATTGAATGTGAACGCTCAAACCTCCGTTTCTTATGGGGTAAAAGGCGAAATGAACATGTCTAATTTTCTTTTGAAGGATTTAGACGTTCAAAAAAGCACAATGAAAGTGGGGCCTAATTTGGGAGGCTTTATGAAAGTGGACTTGCATCCTAACTTTGCCATTCAGCCGGAAGTGATGTTTTTTTACAGGAATTCGAAAATGGAGACCGGTCCCGCTGAAGACACCTTCAAACAGTGGGGAATGCAAATCCCGGTATATGCTTTGGGACAGACTTCCACGGACAACGGCAGGTTTTACGGAGGTGTAGGGCCATTCGTAAGCCTCGGGTTTGATGCCCGCTACAAAGATGCTGATGTGAATCTGTACGACGAGGTGGCCGGTAAAACTCCAATGAACCGCTGGGATGTTGGCCTGGGAGCAATATTGGGTTATGAATTGGACAATGGAATTCAGTTGAACGCCGGGTACCAATTCGGATTTTTGAACCAATTGGATGCATTGAAGGATGTAGCCAAAATGCGTACACAGGCCGTATGTGTAGGCGTGGGATATCGTTTCTAAACTCCGCAAGAATCCATACCGGTAAAAAATGGTGCGAAAATTTTTAAATTGCATACGCACCATTTTTTACTTACATTTGAAGTTACAAACAAGAAGACGTATGAAACTTCGGAAAAGACAACCTTTCTTCCTCAACTACAACAAGAAAACAGCGTTGACAGCTGCAATCGTTATCAGTTTTATCCTGGCATTCGTCATGCTTTCTTCGTCTATATATGCGATATCGTTAGACAAAACAATGGGGATTAAAGCCGCCGACTTGATTTCTGTCAAGTCGATCGCAACGCTCCTTTTCAACACACTTCTGCTCTATTTCCTTTTCCGGCTTCAATTTTGGGCGATAACACATTTTCCGGCCAGCCGGTACAAAATTTGGCTTATTCTGATAGGATTGCTTGTCATAATCGCTATTTTGAGTCCTTTTTTTTCCCGGATGCAGTGGTGGTGGTTTCGGGAGGAGGTATCGCCCAAAGCCTATTCCACCATCCATTATGTAAAAGATTTAACGGTGCTTATCATATCTTTTTTGTTCACGGCTCTGATTTACCTGATCAATGAAAATCAGAAGAACATGACTGAGAATCAGAACCTCGTTATTGAAAATCTGCAGAACCGGTACAACGCCCTTAAAAACCAAACCGACCCCCATTTCCTCTTCAACTCACTGAACACGTTGAACGGGCTTATCGGGTATGACGATGAGCGTGCGCGCGAATATGTAGAACAACTGTCTGCCGTGTTCCGTTATACCATGCAAGACCGTTCCGTGATAAAAGTTTCGGAAGAGCTACAGTTTGTGGAATCCTATATTTACTTGATGAAAATCCGTTACAACGACGGGTTGAATGTTCACATACAACACGCAGGACTTTACCAAGAGAGTTATATTCTCCCCTTCGGGTTACAGATATTGATAGAAAATGCAATAAAGCACAACGTGATAAGCCGAAAGGATCCGCTATGCATTCTTATTGAAGCAACGGAAAACAATACTTTACGTGTTGAGAATAATCGGCAACCCAAACAAGGCGAAAAAAATACTACCGGTCTGGGATTGGCTAACCTCAACGAACGTTACCGGTTGATGTTCGGGAAGGAAATAGAAATATATTCCGACGATAAAGTTTTCGCCGTGGAGATTCCCTTAATTAAAAACAGGGAGATCCCCGACTCGGTAAAACAGGAAATAAGGACTTATGATCGCACCAACAGTGCCGTGATCTAACTCTGAACTTTTAATTCAATGAAAGCTGTAATTGTAGAAGACGAATTTGTTGCTGCACGTAGCCTCGAGCGGCTTATCGCAGCATCGGGAAGAAACATCGATATTGTTGCCGTGCTGCAAAGCGTTGAAGAAAGTGTAGAATGGTTCTCGCTGAATACACACCCCGATGTCGTATTTATGGACATTCATCTTGCCGACGGAGACTCTTTTGCAATTTTCGAAAAAACCGACGTCCGCTGTCCGGTTATCTTCACAACAGCTTACGATGAATATGCCCTGAAAGCATTCGAGGTAAACAGCATCGATTACCTGCTCAAGCCCATCACCCGGAAAAGCCTTGAAAAGGCGTTGGACAAGCTTGCCCACTTTTCTCCCAAAAGCAACAATACCGACATTGTTTCTCAAATCGTACAATCCATTCGTGAAATAAAAAACCCTTACAAAAAAAATTTCCTTATTCCTTATAGAGACAAACTTATACCGCTTGCGGCAGAAGATATCGCGTTTGTGTATTCCGAATTCAAGATGGCGAAAATTGTATGTTTTAACCGCCAGTCTTATTCAATGGATATTTCCCTCGATGAATTTCTCCGCCAGTTGAATCCGTCACTTTTCTATCGGGCCAACCGTCAATACATTGTCTCGCACCGCGCCATCACCGACTTATCGTTGTGGTTTAACGGCAAGTTATCGGTAAACCTTTCGGTAGCAACACCCGAACGGATAATTGTAAGCCGCGCGCGAAGCAATGAATTTAAAGCCTGGTATATGGAGAATGCGGAATAAAAAGCTTCGCTTCGGTATCTTCTTACTACGTTTCATCCCCTAAAAAGTACACTTGGGTAATTTTTTCCCAAAAGGCCACGCAACAGAGCAATACCTTTGTAGCCGGTTTTTGAATTAAATTACAAACAGATGAAAAAAATGAATTCAGAAAAAATACTGCTTATCTGTTTCCTCACCGTTTTTTCACTCCTGGCCGTGCCAATCTCCGCACAACAAGTGCTGACGCTGGAAGAATGCCGGAAAATGGCACTGGAACAGAATAAGAAAATCCGTATGGCAAAGGAGGACGCTCAAATGGCATGCCTGACAAAAAAAGCCGCAGCCACCAAATATCTTCCCAGCATCAGCCTTAACGGAGGATACTTACGAACCAACAAAACATTAAAACCCTTAGGGAACGATCTGTTCCTGCCTGTAGTGCCGTTCAACGCCATCGACCCGCAAACGGGAGAATTCAATCCGGCATCGTTGCAAGATCCGGCGACCGCATTAAATACACTGGTCATTAATCCGCAGACAGGCCAGCCCCTGCTCGATGCTTCGGGAAATCCGGTGTTTAAAAATTATGCCATGCTGCCTTCCGACAAACTAGTGTTTGGCAATAAGAACAGTTATTACACCCGACTGAGTGTGAACCAGCCGCTTTTTACAGGATTTAAGATTACCGAAGCCAACAAAATCGCCCAGCATGCGGAAAACATAGCAAAAGAAAATGTAGTCCTCACCCAGGCGGAAGTGCTCGTCAAAACTGATGAAGCCTATTGGCGCACGATATCGTTGCAGGAAAAGGTTAGACTGGCAAATTCGTACGAGATATTGCTTAACCAATTGGTGGCCGATCTGGAAAACATGTATACCGAAGGTATTATCACCCGTAACGATCTGCTCAAAGCACAAGTAAGTCAAAACGAAGCCAAGCTCAAAGTCATGAAAGCCGAAAATGGATTGGCATTATCCAAAATGGCTTTGGCGCAGATTATCGGTACGGAAGACGAAGATATAACGCTGTCCGAAAAAGCAATCGATAAGGATTTATCCGTCGCTTACAGTACAATCACCTCCGAAAATCCAATCGATAAACGAGCCGAAATAATCATGCTCAAAGAAAAACTCGCCATCACGGAATCGGGAAAAAACATAGAACGCTCCAAATTCATGCCCGACATCCTGCTTACCGGAGGATACGGATGGATGAATCCTAATCCGTATAACGGGTTAAAAAAAGAATTTGGTGGCGACTGGAGCATAGGGGTGGTCGTTTCGATGCCCATTTTCACCTGGGGAGAAAGGAAGCACAATCTTAATACAGCCCATATAAAGAAGCGAAAGGTGCAACTCGAACTTGACGAAGCACGTGAAATGATAGATTTACAAATTCGTCAAAACCGGTACAAGTACAACGAATCCATCAGAAAAGCAGAGCTTACGCAACTTTCGAAAGCGCAAGCCGAGGAAAACATGAAGATAGCCAAAGAAAACCTGCTGGAAGGCAGGACTCGTCTGACCGAACTGCTGGAAGCTCAAGTACAGTGGGAAAACGCATCGTCAGAATACATCGACGCATTGATAGAAATAAAAACAACACGGTCGGAACTTGAAAAGTCGACCGGGGAAATTTACAAGTATGTCGGCAATTAGGCAACAGATATCCGATAGAAAGAGTGAAAAAAACGATAAAAATATAGACTATGCAAACCAAGAGAACTATTCTGTATGCAACATGCTTCGCCATACTGCTGATGGGGGGATGCAGCAAAAAAACAGGTTCCAACAACGCGGAAATAAACGAAAAAAAAGCCGTTATGGCTACTGTAAAAGAAGTTGTGGAAATGGAATACACCCCTGTGTTGAACTTTACAGGAACGGCTGAAGCGAACAAGGAAGTAAATTTGGGGTCAGCCATTCCGGGACGCGTGGAGAGAATTAATTTTCCAAAAGGCAGTTTTGTGTCCAAAGGTGCCGTAATAGCCGAGATGTCCGATGAAATGCTCATTCAGGCACAAATAGAACTGGAAGCTATTCGTAAGGACTTCGAAAGGATCAGCCGTTTGAAAGAAAAGGGCAGTGTCAGCGTAATGGACTACGATCACATAAAAGCCAAGTTTGAAGCCTCCCAAACCAAAGTGGAGATGTTGAAGAAAAACACTTCGATTATCGCCCCTTTCGGCGGGGTATTGGTCGATATTATGGTGAATGAAGGCGAAAATTATTCGTTTGTACCTTCAGTAAGCCCCGATTTGAAAGTAAAGAGCGGTATTGCAACACTTATGCAATTGAATCCTCTGAAAGTAAAAATTGAGATAAACGAAAAAGAGCTTAACGCCATCCGTAAAGGGCAGACTGTTGAGGTTATCTTCGATGCTTATCCCGGCGAAAGCGTTTCGGGCAAGATAGCCCATATATCCCCCATACTGTCGCCCCTTACGCGGACATCAACCGTGGAAGTGGTGATCCCCAACAACGGGAGCAAATTGAAACCGGGCATGTTTTGCCGCGCTTCCATCGAAATGCCGGTAGCCAAAGGCATATTCGTCCCCATCAACGCGATACACCGCCAGCAAGGCACAGGCGAAGATTTCGTATATGTTGTGAATACAGACAACACGGTTACCAGAACCCAAGTTACGCGGGGCGAATCGCAAAATGAACTTATCCGCATTCCTGAACTCGACAAGAGCGCAGTTGTTGTCATCGATGGAAAAAACAAACTGGAAGACGGAGCCAAAATAGAAATAGTGAAATAAAACAGCAACAACAATGAAATTACCTGAAATAGGCGTAAAAAGGCCAGTGGCTACGGTGATGCTCTTTGTAGCCATCATTATGCTAGGGCTGGTATCGCTGAAAATGCTTCCTTTAGATATCATGCCCGAAATGGAGTTCCCCTCCATCACCATAATCACCATTTATCCGGGTGCCTCGGCAAACGAAGTGGAAGAACAGGTCACCAAACCGTTGGAAACGATATTATCGGCAGCCGAACATCTCAGCGAAATAAAATCGACATCTAAGGAGAATGTGTCGTTCATCCAACTCAGCTACAGTTGGGGCAGTGATGTAACTTCCGCAGCAAACAATGCCCGCGACCTCATCGAGTTGACGAAAACAAAATTGCCGCAAGCAGCACATCAACCCATCATTTACAAAATAAACTCCTCAATGATGCCCGTGCTCGCCTACGCCGTAAATGCAGGTGTTAATTACAACGGCATTGAAAATATTGTGGAAGAAGACATTGCCACAGTACTTCGTAAAGTGGATGGTGTCGGGACCGTGGTATACCTCGGACAACCCGAACGTGAAATAAAAGTGAGTGTGAATCCACAACGGTTATCGGCTTACGGTTTGTCGGCTACTCAGATCTCTACCATGCTCAAGGCAGATAACATCAGTGTGCCGGCCGGAAATATCAACATGGGCGTTTACGATTTCTCGGTACGTGTGCCGGGAAAATTCGAAACGGTCGAAGAGATCGGGAACACCGTACTGAAAGCATTCAACGGACAGGTAATCCGGCTGAAAGATGTGGCAAAAGTTGAAGACACCTTCATGGAAAAAGAGGCTTTTGCCCGCAACCGTACCGGTGAAGGCGTAGCATTGATGATACAGAAACAGTCCGGAAGCAACACGGTAGCCGTGGTGAATGCCGTAAGGGCCAAAATGGCAGAAATACAGAAAACGCTGCCATCCGATATTCAGGTACATGAAATAATCAGCACCGACGAAGTAGTTACCCAATCGGTCAATAACCTCACTTCTTCGATCTGGTATGCCCTGGTATTTGTCACATTGGTGGTATTGATGTTCCTGCGCGAATGGAAGTCGAGTCTGATAATTTTCATAACCATGCCTGTGTCGCTTATCAGTGCCTTTATCGCTATGTATGCCATGGGATACACCATTAATATCTTTTCGTTGATGGCGTTGGTAATTGCTATCGGTATGGTGGTGGACAATGCCATTGTGGTGTTGGAAAACATTACCCAACACATAGAAAAAGGTTCAAAGCCCAAACAGGCAGCCATTTTTGGTGCCCTGGAAATGGGAATGGCTATCGCCGCCTCTACCGCCACAACATTAGTAGTTTTCCTACCCATGCTTTTTATGGGTGGAATTGTGGGCATCATGTTCAAACAGTTGGCCATACTCACTTCAGTTTGTTTGATTGTTTCGTTGTTTACCGCTCTGACACTCACCCCGATGCTTTCTTCAAAATTGCTGAAGGAAGCACCCCGCAACGGTAAAAAACAACATCGTTCCAAATTTTATGCGGCCAGCGAAAAGGTATTCACTAAAATTGAAAACGGGTACAAGCTGTTGTTGGGCTGGGTTGTTTTCCACAAAAGCCTGACCATAGTCATTGCCTTTGCCGTCTTTGTTCTTACGATGATCGTCGGGAAAAACATAGGCACCGATTATATTCCCGACTTCGATGCCGGAACGGTCTCTGTTGTCTTTGAAACCGAAGTAGGAACCAGCGCCCGGCAAACCGACAGCATCAGTCAGCAAATCTTGCAAATCATGCTCGAAGATATCCCCGAAATAGCCAATGAAGCTGCTGTTTCCATTGCCGGGCAAACAAAAACGGGCGCCCTGACCACCGTAGGATTTAAAGAAGGGAAAAACGTAGGTACGGTACTTTGCCACCTTACCCCACCCGATAAGCGGGACCGCACGGCAGCCGAAATAGCCGGAGCCATCAGAGACAGGGTGGAAAGCATTCCTCAAATTGAAAAATGCCGCGTGCAGGGCGGTAGTGCATTGGCTGCTGCGGTTACGGGAAACAAACGCCCCATCGAGATTATTGTTTCGGGAAACGATTTTAACCAATTGAACGCCGTAGCATCGGACCTTCAGGAAAAGATGCAAGCCGAAAAAGCATTTACCGATGTGGCAACCACCGTTGATCCGGGGAAACTGGAAGTGCAGGTAATCGTAGACAAGGAAAAAGCATCGCAAATGGCCCTCAACACCGCTATGGTAGGCATGCAGGTAAGGCAAAACCTTTACGGAGCCGAATCGGGTGATTTCAGCGAAGACGGGAACGACTACGGTATCGTAGTGCAATATGCACCGGAACATCGGAATGAAGTGAACAAACTGAAAGAGATGCAGGTCTCCAACCTGTTGGGACAACAAATTCCGCTGTCCGCCATAGCCGACATAGTGGAAAGCCTGGGGCCGTTGGAAATACAGCGTCAATCGCAGCAACGATATGTTAAAACCACTGCCGACCTTAACGGAGTCTCGCTGGGTGAAGCTACCAAGACTGCACAAGAGATCATCGACAATACGGAAATTCCCGATGGTATATCGGTTGAAATCGGAGGACAGGTAAACGACCAGAAATCATCGTTCAGCTCGCTCTTTTTGATTTTTTTCCTCGGCATTGCATTGGTTTATATGGTTATGGCAGCCCAATTCGAGTCGATGAAAGACCCTTTCATCATTCTGTTTGCCATTCCGTTTACATTGGTGGGAGTCATTCTGGCGTTCTTCGTAACGGGAATAACCCTGAGCGTTACCACGTTTATCGGGCTGATCATGCTTGTAGGTATTGTGGTGAACAACGGTATCGTTCTCGTGGACTACACCAACATGTTGCGAAAGCGTAATTATCCGCTCCGCGATGCCGTAATGGAAGCCGGACGTTCACGGTTGCGCCCCGTATTGATGACTTCACTGACAACCATCCTAGGCATGTTGCCTATGGCCGTAAGCAACGGCATGGGACGTGAAATGTATGCTCCCCTCGGAATCACCATCATAGGAGGATTGTTAGTATCCACCTTGGTTACGTTACTGCTGGTTCCGGCCATGTATACCTCGCTTTATCACCGCACACTGGCCAAAGACCGCACTACGGCAAGATTAAAAAAACAACACCAAGCGGAAAATAAAAAAAGCCTGGAATAAACGGGGAAAGGCGAAAGCCCGATTAGAAAAGAACATGTTTAACAAAAAACAAAAACAACATCAAAATGAAATTCATATACATTACATGCAACGTAAGTATGCTAGAGACTGTCACCAGTTTGCTTGATGAAGAAGAGATTACTGATTACCAGGTAATGGAACAGGTAACGGCAAAAAGCAACTACAGCCTGCCACGTTTAAACACGGCAGTTTGGCCCGGGTACAATTCCTCTGTATTTATACAGGAAAGCGATAAAAACAAAGTGTCCTCATTGATCGAAACAATAAACAGGATGAACCGGTCCGCATTCAATAACGGCGAGCGAATAGCCTTGTTTTCCTGGGATATACTGGCCTGTACGGAATCAGAAAACGGAAAGTAGTTCTGGACATCCTTATGTCCGCCCTTTTTTTATCTCTTCCACAATTTCAGGGTTGATCAATGTAGTGATATCGCCGAAATCTGATTCGCCCACGGCTATTTTTCGCAGGATGCGACGCATGATCTTTCCGGAACGGGTCTTTGGTAATCCACTTACGAACTGAATTTTATCCAGCTTAGCAATGGGGCCGATCTGGTCGGAGATAAGTTGATTGATCTCTTTCATAAGGTTTTGCCGGTCACGCCACAACCCGGTTTCTTTGAGCACTACGAAACCGTACAATGCATTGCCTTTGATCTCATGCGGAAATCCCACGATAGCGCTCTCGGCTACTGTCTGGTGCTCGTTGATCGCATCCTCGATGGGTGCGGTACCCAGGTTATGCCCCGAGACGATGATCACATCGTCGACCCTTCCGGTGATGCGGTAATAACCCACTTCATCACGCAACGCTCCATCGCCCGAGAAGTATTTACCGGGAAACGCCGTAAAGTAGGTATCGATGAACCGCTGGTGGTCACCCCAGATGGTTCGTGCCATGCCCGGCCAGGGATAGCGGATGCAGAGATGGCCGATCTGCTGGTTTCGTTCTATTTCGTTTCGCAACTCATCCATCAGGACCGGTTGAATTCCGGGAAAGGGAAGGGAAGCGTAAGTCGGCTTGGTAGGTGTCACGAAAGGGATAGGTGAGATCAGGATCCCTCCGGTTTCCGTTTGCCACCAGGTATCCACGAGCGGGCAGCGCTTGTTGCCCACATGATCGTTGTACCAGTGCCATGCCTCCTCGTTAATCGGCTCCCCCACCGAACCGATCACCTTGAGCGAGTCCAGTCTGAACTCCTGAATGTATTCAATTTTCTCCCTGGCCAGGGAGCGGATCGCTGTTGGAGCGGTATAAAACTGGTTCACCCGGTGTTTCTGTACCACCTCCCAGAAACGACTGTGAGTGGGATAGGAAGGGGTTCCCTCGTAAATAACTGTGGTAGCCCCATTTAGCAAGGGGCCATAGATGATGTAGGAATGCCCGGTAACCCAGCCGATATCGGCGGTACACCAGTAGACGTCGCCTTCATTGTATTGAAAGATATTCTTGAATGTGTACGCCGTGTAAACCATGTAACCTGCCGTAGTATGCACCATCCCCTTGGGCTTCCCGGTAGATCCGGAAGTATACAGGATGAACAGGGGATCTTCAGCGTCCATCATCTCTGCCCTACTGGTAGGAGGCGCTTCGTCCAGCAGTGGCTGCAACCAAAGATCCCGCCCCTCTCTCATTTCAATCTCCTGATGGGTACGCTTTACCACCAGCACTTTCTCAACGGTAGGCGATTTATGGAGGGCTTCGTCCACGATCCGTTTAAGGTCTATGGTCTTCGATCCGCGATAGCCTCCGTCCGCCGTGATCAGGAGCTTACAGGTAGAATCATTGATGCGTGTGGCGAGCGCGTTGGCCGAAAAGCCGGCGAAAACAACGGAGTGTATTGCCCCGATGCGCGCACAAGCCAACACACTGAATGCCAGTTCAGGGAGCATGGGCAGGTAGATGCATACCCGATCGCCCTTCTCCACCCCTTGGGCTCTAAGCACATTGGCCATCTTAGACACCTCAGCATAGAGCTGGCTGTAGGTAAAATGTTGGGCCGGTTCGTTGGGGTCATTGGGCTCGAAGATGATGGCAGACTGATCCCCTTTGTTAGCCAAGTGCCGATCGATGCAGTTCTTGGTAATGTTGAGCTTGGCATTCTTAAACCAGGTGAATTCCGCTCTCTCCATGTCATACTCCACCACTTTATCCCATTTCCGGTACCAGGTGAAATTGTTCTCTGCTATCTTACTCCAGAATTTCTTCGGTTTACGGACCGACTGCCGATACACCTTAAAATAGTGTTCTAAGGATTTGATGGAATAACTACTCATTCTAAGCTGGATTTTTAACAATCACAAATAAATAAAAAATATTTATTATTTGTTACACTTCAACGCATTTTTCTCCCATTTTGTTTCAGTTTAAGCTTTTTTCGGTGTTATTTTAACAATTCAAGCTGTTATTTAAAAAAAACAGCAGTCAAACCTTATAGGCCTGCTGCTGTTTTATTGGATATATAATTGTGAAAATTCTGTCCCTAATCGAACATTTTCCGGAATTTATTGAACACACTCTTCCTGGCCGATTTTGACGGTGCAAAGTTGGGTGATTTGTCCATCTCTGCTATTTTTTTCTTTTCGGCATCGCTCAGGTTTTCGGGAATATAAACATTCACGTTAATAAGCTCATCACCGGTACCGTAACCATTTATTGTCGGCAGCCCCTTGTTACGCAGACGTAGCACTTTACCCGGCTGGGTTCCGGGATCGATTTTCACTTTGGCTACACCTTCAATGGTGGGAACCTCAACCGTTCCACCCAATGCGGCCGTTGGGAAACTCACAAAGAGGTTATATATCACATCGTTGTGATCTCGGATCAAGTCCGGATCTTCCTCTTCCTCCACCAAAATAAGTAAATCACCGTTAACGCCTCCACGACGGGCAGCATTCCCTTTCCCCGACATAGACAGCTGCATTCCTTCTTCCACACCGGCTGGGATTTTGATGGAGATCACTTCCTCGTCGAGAACAATTCCGTCGCCGTTGCAATACGCACACTTCTTGGAAATTGTCTTTCCTTCGCCATTGCAGGAAGGACAGGTAGTAGTGGTCTGCATCTGGCCGAGAATAGTGTTTTGCACGCGCGTTACTACGCCCGATCCGTTACAGGTTGAACAGCTGGAAACAGAGTTCCCGTTTTCCGAACCGTTGCCGTTGCAGTGCGAACAGGCCACATATTTTTTCACCTTTATCTTCTTTTCAACCCCATTAAGAATCTCCTTCAGGTCTAGTTTCACCTTTACCCGAAGGTCAGAGCCGCGGTTGGTACGCCTACCCGGCCTGCCAAATCCGCCGAACCCGCCGAATCCGCCAAAATGACCGCCAAAGATATCGCCAAACTGAGAGAAAATATCCTCCATCGACATACCTCCCCCAAAACCGCCACCCGATGCAGCACCTCCCATTCCTGCGTGGCCAAACTGGTCGTAACGGGCACGCTTGTTCTGATCGCTGAGTACTTCGTAGGCTTCGGCAGCTTCTTTGAATTTCTCTTCGGCTGTAGCATCTCCCGGATTTTTATCGGGGTGGAATTGAATGGCTTTTTTGCGATAGGCTTTTTTTATCTCTTCAGCTGTAGCCGTTTTTGAAACTTCCAGTACTTCGTAATAATCTCTTTTCGTTGCCATCTTATTCCCCCACAATTACCTTCGGATAACGGATAATTTTATCGTTCAGCTGATAACCTTTTTGCACGCAATCGATGATCACTCCTTTTTGCGATTTATCCTGAACAGGGACAGTTGTTATAGCTTCAAACTTGTCGGCATCAAAAGGCTGTCCAAGGGCCTCAATTTCTTTTACACCGTGTTGATTCAGGAAATTCAGGAATTTCGAATAAATCAAATCCATTCCTTCCACCATAGCCTCTTTGTCTTCCGCCATATGAAGTGCTTGTAGTGCACGTTCAAAATCATCGGCAAAAGGAAGCATGTCCGTAAGTACACGTTCTCCCCCGCTTTTGATAATGTCGGCCTTTTCCTTCATGGTCCGCTTGCGGAAATTATCGAACTCGGCATGAAGGCGTAAATAGTTATCGTTCAAGTCATCGTATTTCACCTGTAGTTCTTCTACAGGGTCGGCCTCATCTGACAAATTGTCTTCAACATTGGCCTTCTGTTCTTCAACCTCCTCTTTATCCTCCCGGGCCGGCTCCAGGTTCATATCGTCTTCGTACAATTCTTCCGAGCCGGTATAGTCGTTATTTTTCTTCATAATCATCTAAAAAATATATGTATCTGCCTTTCAGCAATAAAAAAATCTTGATCGTTCAGACTTCATCACTGCAAATAGTTTGCCAAACTATTACAGAAACAACTCGCACCACTCATCAAATGTCTCTACCTGATGAGTACCGTGGTTCTTGAGGCTCTCCCGGATTTTTTTCAAGGGTTTCTCTTTTCCCAATTGAGATTTCGAGAAAAATTTATCGGCGAAACAGATGATTTTTTCCTCCAGGCTTTTAGGACGCATGTCCCTGTGTGGAACAGGTAATTTTTTCTGGATGATGGCTTCCAAACTCAATCCTGTCCCTGTGTGCCGTTCACACACCATTCCGTGTCTGGGAAACCCTTCCATGGTAAGCAATTCCCTGCCTAAATAGCCGTGACAAATGTACGGCAAGCTCCCCTCGCAGGCAATATTCGGTGCCCGGGTTTTGAAGATGCCAATGTCGTGCAACATGGCTGCTTCTTCAAGAAATTTCACATCTATTGCCAGCTCAGGATGCTTTTGTGCGACATGCAGCGCCTTGCCGGTTACATCGGAAACGTGAGATATATAAATGTCGTATAACCTTGTTCCCGGTTTGTAATATTTGAGGATAATTTCGAGCGGATACATAAGTTTGCAAAGGTAACAAAAGATTACGAAAAGAGAAACGGTTGTTATTTAGAAATATTCTATATAGTACTTGTCAAATAAAATAAAAAAGTTTATCTTTGCGCGGATATGGGAAAAGGCAACCGGCATATTGCGAAAAAATGGTTTCTGCTTGTCTTGTTCGCAAGTTATGTTACCGGCATTTTATTTTTCACTCATACCCATGTCATTAACCGAATTACGTATATCCATTCCCATCCTTTTAAAACGGATGGGAAAGCGCAGCATACACATACAGAAAATCAACTTTTCCTTCTTGCCCATTTTTACCACACGCCAATAACATCGGACATTATTCCCGACTTCGATTTGTCCGGACTGTCCAAATCCTCGTTCATTAACTATACTATACTTTACGAAGGATTACATCCTGTTAAAAATCAAACCCCAACTCTCCTCAGAGCTCCTCCCGCAGCTTGATTTTCTCCTGTTTTTAAGAAACAGTCTCTGAATCGTGTCCGTTTTCACAACGGGCAAGATCTTTTATGCGTGGCGACAAGTAGACAGCCACGGATATTTTCAAGTTACAATAAAACCAACTAAAAAACTGTTTTGATTTTTTTCATGTGCTATTTCAGGTCTATTTTTGGATGGATTTGAACGCGAAAAACAGCATGAAGAAAGTAGAAATAAATAACATTCTGATGAAAAAAAGATACATACTCCTTCTATGCCTATCCACTCTTTTTATATGGAGACAGGCAAAGGGAAACGAACCCTATAAAACTGACGCAAACATCTTCGGACATGTGTTGGACAAAAATACAAAAGAGCACTTGCCGTACGTTACTGTACAGCTGAAAGGCACTACCCTTGGAACAACAACCGATGCAACGGGACACTACTTCCTGAAAAACCTGCCAACGGGCAATTTTACACTCGAAGTAAAAATGATCGGGTATAAAACCATCACGAAAGAGGTGAAGATCATAGCCAACACCACCCAGGAGATCGATTTCGAGATGGAAGAAGAAAGCATCCCGCTCAACGCCGTGGTTGTGTCGGCCAACCGGAACGAAACCAACCGGATGTTGGCCCCCTCGTTGGTGAGCGTGGTAGATATAAAGATGCTGGAAGCCACCAACTCGAAAAGCCTGGCACAAGCATTGAATTTCCAACCCGGCTTACGCGTGGAAGACAATTGCCAGAACTGTGGTTTCTCACAGGTGAGGATCAATGGCCTTGAGGGGGCTTACTCGCAGATACTCATTGACTCCCGCCCCATTTATGGTGCATTGACCGGTGTTTACGGGCTGGAACAGATTCCCTCCAACATGATCGACCGGATTGAAGTAATTCGCGGGGGAGGGTCCGCACTGTTCGGTTCGTCAGCCATCGGCGGTGTTATTAACGTGATAACGAAAGAACCTTCCCGCAACAGCGGGGATATTGTCCACATGTTCTCATCCATCAACGGGAAAGCTGCGGAAAACAATACAATGTTCAACGCATCGATCCTTACCGAAAACCGGAAAGCGGGAATCATGCTCTACGGGCAAAACCGCGACCGCCAAGGTTATGATCACGACGGTGACAGTTTTACCGAGATGCCCATGCTCAAAAACCGATCGTTTGGCTTCCGGTCGTTCCTGAAAACAGGGCTATACTCCAAACTTTCCATAGAGTACCACAACATGCATGAGTTCCGCCGCGGAGGCGACAGCCTCAAACAGCAACCGTTCCAGTCAAAAATCACCGAACAACTGGAACACTATATCAACGGAGGAGGCATCAATTATGTGCAAAATTCGGCAGATATGAAAAACAAGTTCAACCTCTACGCTTCGGCTCAGCACACCCTTCGCAAAAGCTATTATGGCGGGGGCGACCCGGTGGAAGTAATACCCGGGTCAAACCAAAACCAGGAAGTGATCGACAACCTGAACAACCGGTTAGGCTCGTTCGGGCGTTCCACCGAATTGATCCATCATCTGGGTGGACAATATACCCGAAGCATGGACCATCTTTTGTTTATGCCTGCCGAGCTGACTGCCGGAGCCGAGTACCTGAACAATACACTGACCGACGTAAGCGGATACCGCACCCACGATGTGGATCAGAAAGCCCATACCGCGAGCGGTTTTCTACAAAATGAATGGAAAGACGACAGGTGGAGCATTCTTCTGGGCGGCCGCCTCGACAAGCACTCGCTGGTAAAATCGGCTATTTTCAGTCCCAGGGCAAACATCCGTTATAACCCAAACGGGAAAATCAACTTCCGCCTGTCGTATAGCGAAGGATTCCGCGCGCCGCAGTATTTTGATGAAGATCTACACGTAGACATTGCCGGCGGAGAACACATCGTTCGTGTCCTGTCGAAAGACCTGCAAGAAGAGCGTTCACGCAGCATGAGTGGCTCGATTGACTTTTACCACACCACGGACAACCTCCAGTTAAACGCACTGGCGGAAGGTTTTTTCACGCACTTGAAAAATAAGATTACTGCCATTGACGACCCGGAGGTGGAAGGACAAAAACTGGTGGTAAATGCCAAAGGTGAAAACGCGAAAGTATACGGCATAAACCTGGAAGGAAGAATGGCATACGGCCGCCTGTTAGATCTGCAACTGGGGGTAACGTTTCAGAAAAGCTTGTTTGACCAGGCCCAGGAACCGATAGAAGGTGTAGGCGGGTATCGCGAGTTCATGCGCACTCCCGATACTTACGGGTATTTCGTCACCACGTGGAAACCGGCGACCCGCTTTTCAGCAACGCTTTCGGGAAACTATACCGGGCGGATGTACGTGCCCCACGTGAAAGGGGAAGGCGACCCTGCCAAAGACCGGTTTGCATCGGAAAATAAAATTGAAAGGGTAAACTCTTTTTTTGAGTTGCATACAAAATTGTCTTACGACATTCCCGTCCTCGAGTATTCCACGCTGCAATTGAACGCGGGAGTGCAGAACATTTTCAATGCCTATCAAAAAGATTTCGATACCGGTGCAGGAAGGGCATCCGATTATATCTACGGCCCATCAGCTCCGCGAAGCGTGTTTGCAGGGATAAAACTAACGCTTTGAAACATATTGAATTCTGAACTCCAGGAAATTACAGTTCCTGGAGTTTAGGTTTCGATCAAACCTACCACTGTATTGAATAACCTCCCTCCGCGTATTTTTCGAATCGAAAAACAAACCGGCTTGTGGTATATGCACCTAAAATCCCCAATCCGTTTTCCACGTTTGTCCGTACTTGCACCGGCTCCACAAAAGGGTTTTCATCCACATTATACGATTTGGCGGCAGAAACCACAAATTGATAATAATCGGAAGACATACTGGATAAGGCGATAACATATTCTTTCGTGAAAGGACCACCGGCATTGATGATTTCTTCGTTTCCATCTGGCCTTTTCATGACGGTTTTGAGGTTCTCATAGTATTCAAAATTAAAGAACAGCTCTTTTCCGTTCACCAATGCATCGGAAAAAATATTCTCCAGTTGCCTTTTATAACCGGAATCTTCTTCTCCCCACAAAACTTCTTCGAGCGGGTTACCCGTATCCGAAATATTTCCTTTCAACACTTTGCTCAACTCTACCTTTTGCAACTCTTTTCCGATGGACTTATCCTTATCGTACAAATTGTGTTCGGCTTTGATAAAATAAAAATTCTCCTCGTTCCTTTCCTCTTTTAAGCGTAAGCGGATCTTGTTAACATGCTCCCATTGCTTAAATGTATACCCCGGGTCATCGGTGAATTGGCTGGAAACATCTTTTACCGTATGCGTAAGGGTAGAATCCGCCAATTCAAACACCGGAGCCTGCGGAATCCCGGTTTTCGCCTTTACCGCTTCGAAACCCGGAGCCGATGCGCGGACTTCAATCTCATCGCCAATTCGCGGACGATATTGCCCGGCGTAATTCCCCTCATTGCCGTAAACAAGCTTTTCCTTCAACACCCCGTTCACGTATAGCTCTACGGAAGCGTTTTCGATAGACACGTAGGGTGTATGGTCATCCATGACAAAACGGCTTTTTGAAAGATGTACCGTTACATTTTCATCGGGCGTGAGATAACCGTTCAATACCAGAACCGGTTTTTTTACATCTCCTTTAAATTCGATTTCTTTTTCGCAGGCGCAGAACAGGAGTGCGCAGAGCAAAATAATACAGGATATGGATTTTTTATTCATTTTTGATTGTTGTTTCATTGACCGTTAACTGTTTAAAACCTTACCACATACGTCACCGACGGCAATACCGGAAAGATGGACACCTGCTTGAGCACCGTTTTCGAACGGCTCTCGCTTGGCCCCGTCTGTTCCGTTTTTGACGAAGGATACACGAAAAACGGATTCAGCTGATTATACACGTTATATACACTGATGTTCCACGTACGCTTCCACCCGCGCCGGGTAGTTTTGTGAAAGTTTACGCCCAAATCCATGCGGTGATAGTTGTTGTACCTAAAGTTGTTGCGGCTCTCCACGTAAGTGACAGATTGCAAGGCGTAATGCGATTCCTGATAATTGGGTGCGGGCACAGTGCGGTAGGACTGATAGCCGAACGTGGCAGCGTTACCCGTGCTGTAAACCCAGGATCCCGAAATATCAAACCGGTCAGAGAACTTATGCATGAGGGTAAGGCTCACATCGTGCCTGCGGTCATACTTGGCAGGAAAAACCTTTCCGTAGTTTATTTCATGTCCGGGCCGATCAAAAATACGATCGGCTTTCGACCACGTGTAGCCCAACCATCCCGAAGTATTTCCAAACGACCGCTGCGCCAGGAACTCCACGCCGTAAGCCACACCACGCCCCATACTTACCTTGTCTTCCCAATTGGACGATGCTCCCATGAACGACGCTCCATCTTTGTACTCCAACAGGTTGTCCATGGTTTTGTAATACCCTTCTACGGAAAAATCGGCCACGTGCGGTACTGTATAAAACAAGCCCGCCGAATATTGGTGTGACGACATGGGTTTTATCTTTTTCGTAACGGGAACCCACAAATCGGTAGGAAGACTCACCGAACTGTTCGAAAGCAGATGGATATATTGGTTCATATAGGCGTAACCGGCTTTTGCTGAAAAGTTTTCGCCCAACATTACCCGCATTCCCGCACGCGGTTGCACCGAGAAGTAATTTTCCTTTTGCACGTGGAACGACGAAAAATGCACACCCAGGTTCACCTTAAACAATTCCCCCAACGCAATATTGTCTTCGATATAGCTCATGGTCTCGTGCGCATACACGTTAGGACTTCCCACAATCGTATCGATTTTTTGCGTATTGGGGTCGGTATCGTTTACCTTTATCGACGACACATCCGGTGAAAACGTGTGATACGTGTAGTTTGTGCCGAACTTGATATCGTGCGACGGGCCGGGCGTATAATCAAAGTCAACCTTAGCCGTCCAATCGTGGATACCCGAATCGTATTTCAGAGCAATTTCCGATTTACTCGTTTTATGGGGCGTCACGGATTTATCCACGTATTGATCTTCGTAGCCCATTTTCAGGTCAGACCTGTATCGCGTGAATGCCGCAGTAGTATTCATAAACAGTTTGCTGCCCACCACACGGCTCCACCGTAATGACGTAACCAGGTTGCCCCAACCCCAGTTCATTTTTTGCCATTCTTTGCTTTCATACGTTGAACTATTGGCAGATTTTGTACGCATTTTGGTATGCATGGCATCATCTCCCGTGTAAATACTGAGATAGAGTCGGTCACGGTCGGAAAACTTGTGTGTAAATTTGGCGTTAATGTCATAAAAATAATATCCGCCACCGTAATTCGTATCGTCCTCCTCCTGCCTGGCGGCGTACTTGATAAGCGGCTGGGCCAAAATATCGAAGTAAGTACGACGCAACGAAACATTAAATGTGGTTTTTTCTTTCACGATGGGCCCTTCCACCTGGAGTTTCGCCGAAAGTGTCCCGATGCTGGCTGTCCCGCTGATCTTTTTATCGTCGCCGTCTTTCATGCGCACATCCACCACAGACGAAAGCCGTCCTCCGAAACGTGCCGGGAAGCTACCTTTATAAAGCGTTACGTTTTTAAGCGCATCACTGTTGAAAACGGAAAAAAAGCCCATCATGTGATTCACGTTGTAGAGCGGGATACCGTCCAGGAGTAACAAATTTTCATCGGGCCCACCGCCCCGCACATACAAACCGGCCGATCCTTCTGTGCCCGACTGCACGCCGGGCAACAGCTGCAAGGCTTTAATGATATCGTTTTCACCCAATAACGATGGAATATTTTTGATTTGTGCGATGGGTACTTCCACGGCGCTCATTTGCGAACCGCGTACTCCCGTTTCGGAGCGGTGCCCTACCACGGTCACTTCTTGCAACACGTTTTGCAAGGTGAGTTGAATATTGACAACCGTGTCGCGTTGCAACACAAACGATCGCTTTTCGGGCTGGTAACCGATATAGGAAAAGGCCAAAGAAACCTCGCCTTTAGGCAAGGTGAGGGAAAAAAAGCCAAAATTGTTCGTGGCGTTTCCTTTAGCCGATAATTCGTCAAAGACGGTAGCGGAAATCAGTTGCTCGCCGGTTTCCTTGTCCGTAATATATCCGCTAATGGTGTAATGCTGTGCCGACACACCCAGCGCCGGCAAAATAAAAAACAAAAGTAAGATCCTTTCTAATGTCGTCATACCCTTTAGTTATGGTGTTGGAATTTTGATAAGCTTGAAATTGTTTTGCCGAAAGGTATATGTGTCTCGGTACAGCAATGATGCAAAGCTGCACAAAATCACGGCACGAGACTTAGTTAAAAAAATAAAATAAAAGGTGTAATTTCGTTCTAATGGTACTTATCTCTTCTTCTCATCCACCCTAACTTTCAAGGTTTTAGAAGAATCCGTCACAAAACCACCATCCGCTATAAAAAAAGAAAGCAATATTTCGCTATTTATACCTGACTGTGTTAAAGAAGCGTCGCGGCCTGTCTCTACAACGGAATCACATATTTTTTCAGTGCAGGATCTTTGAGTGAATTTGGAACGGCGCTTTTTACTTCATCCACAATGATGTGAATTAACCGCTCCCGTATAAATTCTTTCCGGGTAATAAGGCTGATTTCGCGTACGGGAGTAACGTTTTTAAACGGCCGCACATTTTTCTTTTGTTGTTCACTGAGATTATATGTCGCCATTTCGGGAATAACGGTCAACCCGTCGTTGTCATCCACTATTTTTATAAGCGTATCGATGCTACCTGCTTCAAAGGCAAAAATGGAATTCGACCTGCGTCTTTTTCTCATGCTGCAGAGGTGTAAAATCTGTGTCCGGAAACAATGAACTTCATCAAGCATCCAAAGCTTCCCGTTGTTTAAATCACTCTCGTCCAGCTCATTTTTAACGTAAAGCGAACGTTCTTTAGGGGAAACATAAGCAAAAAACCTTTCGTAATAGAGGGGCCTCTCGGTAACGGAGTCATCGTTGAGCGGAGTGGCCAGGATTCCACCGTCCAGCGAATCGTTTGCCAGGCCGCGAAGGATATTATCGGTTGTCAGCTCCCTGACGACTATGCTTATATCGGAATTTCCCTGCGTATGTTCGTCCATCAATTTCGGCAGCAGGTACGGCGAAACAGTCGGAATAATTCCCAGCCTGAATGTTCCTTTTATAATGCCCTTTTCTTCCTGGATAATCTCTTTAATCTGGTTTATCTGAGCGACCGAAACACGTGCCTGATCGATTATTTTTCTTCCTATCTCGGTAGGCTGAACCGGAAGCTGGGTACGGTCAAAAATTTTCACTCCCAACTCATCTTCCAGCTTTTGAATCATCATACTGAGGGTGGGTTGCGTAACAAATGAGGCTTCGGCCGCTTTGGAAAAATGGCGATAATTGTCAACTGCAATTATATACTCGAGTTGCTGGATGTTCATTGCTGATAATTTGAAAAGTACTTCATAAACTGAACGCGTTCGTACAGCGACGGGCTCGCAATATTGGCATAATTAAGTTTTCCTTTAAAATCGGATATACGCTCGTAATTATTCTGCTCCATCCATTCTTCCACACACGTTATCATGTTACCAATCACCTCCACCCCCTGCTCGTAAAGCACGCTGCAAAGCTGTACTCCCGATGCGCCAGCCAAAATTCCTTTAATGGTATCTTCCCAGGAGTGGACTCCGGTTGAACAAAGTATGTCCATCTCTTTAACGCGTCCCGAGACGATGGCAGTCCAGCGCAGTGTCTCGTGAAAATCGGCCGGGTTGCTGAAAACGGTTCCGGCTGTAATCTCCATTTTGTTGATATCAATATCAAGCTGATAAAACCGGTTAAAAAGCACAATTCCATCTGTACCCAATGCTTTCAGTTTACCGACCAGGCCGGGTAAATTACCCATATTCTTGGCCATTTTTACCACAACAGGGATTTTCACCGTTTTTTTCAATTGCTTCACGATGCTGATGTAGGAATCCTCCAAATAGGTATCCCCATATTCTCCGGCGTTGAGCAAAAACACATTCAACTCAATAGCGTCCGCCCCGGCAGCCTCAATACTTTTGGCGAAATCCGTCCATCGGGTCAGTTTATAACAGTTGATGCTTGCCACAACGGGGATAGTGCATTCTGCTTTAACCGAACGGATCAGGTCGAGGTATTTCTCCACGTGGTTCATCTGGATATACGCGTTGATATAGTCCGCTGCCTCGGGATAATCAGAGATTTGTGTCAGTTTTTCGGTGTGATTTTCTATTTGTTCTTCGAACAGGGATTTAAGCACCACCGCTCCAATTCCGGCTTTATCGAGCTCTTTTATTTTTGACAAGGAGTTTGTTAAACCGCTGCTGGCAGCAATAAACGGGTTCTTCAGCGTCAATCCGGCGAATGTTGTTTGTAAGTTTACCATGTTGAGTGAATGTTTTTTCAATTATCAAGCGAGACAAAAATAACTATTTTAATTGATAAAAGTGATTGTTTATATTACCTTTCCCCAAAAATCAACGTTCCCACCCGGATGATCGTAGCACCTTCTTCTATAGCAATGGGGTAGTCGCCAGACATTCCCATGGAAATCTCTTTAAAATGATCGTCGTCGGGGAAATAATCCGATTTGAACTCACCGAACAGCGATCGAATCAACCGAAACTCTTTTCTCACCTGCATCTGGTCGTCTGTATAGGTGGCCATACCCATTACACCGGCAAGTTGCACATGTGTGCAGTCGCGCCACTTGCCCCGGGCAAGAAAACGGCGGCATTCATCGGGTGAGAAGCCCGATTTTGTCTCTTCATCGGCTACATGTAGCTGCAACAAACAAGGTATTGTCCGATGATTAGCTGCGGCCTGCTTCTCAATTTCAAGCATCAACCGTTCACTATCCAAACTGTGTATAAGGTGAATAAATGGAGCGATAAACTTCACCTTGTTACGCTGCAGATTGCCTATAAAATGCCATTCGATATCTCTGGGGAGACCCGGTTGTTTTTCAACAAGCTCCTGCACACGGCTTTCACCGAAACTCCGCTGGCTACCGTTGTAGGCTTCCAAAATCTCTTCATTGGGATGGAACTTGGAAACGGCTACAATTTTAACACCCGCCGGAACCGATACCCGCAGTTTTTCGATATTGGAATCTATGTTCATTCCTCCGCTTTTGAGTTATCCCCTGCACTATATTTAAACACATCCATTATGGCTGTCTCGTTTACCGACGCAAAAGTGTAATCCACCATCGTCTTTTTCATTTCGGTTTCCACGATCTCCACCGCTTCTTTAAGCACTGAGGCCTGCACGAGCATATTGACTGCTGTTTTCTTTTCCGAACCGCTTTTCTCGTCAAGCGTGATGAAGTAAAGCTTTGCTTTGTAGTAACGGTCTCCCGTTTCGTTAAAAAAAGTATCGGAGAACCTCGCCCTTTTAATATCGGAAACGGTAAAATCGCCCGATATATAGGGCTTCATCTCTTCAAGAATCCTCGCTTCCGCTTCGGTGAACGACATCGCGTCCACCAGATAAGGTTCAGTTACCGTTTTTATCATACCCGTATCCAGGGTTTTATCGTACCGCACTTTGCATTCGAACCAGTTGTACATATTGTTTTTTAATTTTATATAGGATCACAAAGGTACAATTTTTTTTACAGTTTTGCTTTGAAACGATCGTTGTGGAAGTTTACGTACCTCGTTTTTTTAGTCGATAAAAAGTAACTATCGGGCCTTTGTCGCGAAAATTTGATATTTTTGCAATTTATTGGCTAACGAGATGATTGGGACCCTTGTAAATACAGCTGCCGTACTGGGTGGCGGAGTGATCGGGCTGCTGTTGAAAAAACGGATGCCGGAGCGTGTGACCACCATTTATTTTCAGGCGATAGGCCTCTTTACGCTGGCTATCGGCGTGGATATGGCTGTTGAGATGGAGAAGATTCTCATTGTGGTGAGCAGCCTTGCCATCGGCTCTCTTTTGGGAGAGTGGTGGAACCTGGAAAGGGGTGCTGAACAGATCAGTGACAACCTGAAGAAACGCTTTCGTATTGGAAGCGAAAAATTTTCGGAGGGGCTAGTCACTGCCTTTTTACTGTTTTGCGTGGGCTCCATGACCATCCTCGGTACTATACAGGAAGGCACTGGCGGTTCACCCGACCTCCTCTTTACGAAATCGTTGATGGATTTTTTCTCGGCTATTCTGCTGGCTTCGGCCTTTGGCCTGGGAGTAGTATTTTCGGCTTTGCCCCTGTTTATCTTTCAGGCTGCCCTCACCCTACTTGCCGGATACGCCGGGAGCCTCTTCACCGACGAAATCATCCTCGGACTGACCAGCGTGGGGGGTATACTGTTGATCGGACTGGGTATCAACATTCTTGGGATAAAAAAACTCCGCATCATGAATATGCTGCCCTCGCTGGTTGTCGTCGTGCTGCTGATCTGGATTTTTGGATAACATGCAACAAAAAGAGGAGAAACTGGGATTATGGCTACTGGTTTTTGTGGCGCTGGGTTCCATGATAGGCTCCGGTATCTTTAATTCTCCGAAAGATCTTATCCGGGTGGCCAATCCGCAGGGCACCTTGGTTGCCTGGGTGACCGGAGGGCTTGGCGCACTTATGCTTGCACTGGTGTTCGTATATCTTGCCACGCGTAAGCCCGGATTAAAAAGCGGCATCTACGCCTATGCACGGGATGGATTCGGTGATTACATGGGCTTCAACTCAGCCTGGGGCTATTGGTCTGTAGGCTGGCTGGGGAATGTGAGTTATCTGGCACTCTTTTTCAAGACGCTGAACGACCTGTTGGGAGAACGTGCACTTTCACCCTTCACCGCTTTTCTAATAGGGTCGGCACTGCTGTGGTTCTTCTATGCCATTCTGATGGCCGGCATCCGCGAGGGAGCCATCCTTAATTTTATTGTAACAACCGCTAAACTGATCCCTATCCTTCTGATTATATTCCTCGGTATATCCCTGGTAAAGAATGATCTTTTTCTAACCACAGACTGGCAAAGCAGGCTGGCATCCACAGGCGAACCCACCTCTCCCCTTCTACAGGTGAAGGAGGCCATGGCGGTTATCCTCTGGTGTTTTGTCGGTGTGGAAGCAGCTTCCGTCCTGTCAGCCAGGGCCAAGAGCCAGCAGGTCGTACGGCTGAGCATCATTCTCTCCCTGTTGATTGTCCTTGCTGTGTATATGCTGATTACCTTTATTGCCATGTCATCGGTCCCGGCCCGGGAGCTGGCCGACTCACAGACACCGCTGGCCCTGATACTGGAGCGAACAGTTATCGGGGTTGCAGGCGGCACGATCATTAAATTGGGGATCATGGTCTCCGTGCTGGGAGCCAGCCTCTCCTGGATACTGTTATCCGTTGAGACATTATACGCCGCGGCTAAGGACGGCGTGTTGCCCCAAACCTTCCGGAAGATAAACCGGAAAGGAACCCCCGTCAATGCTCTCCTGCTCACACAATGCTTCACTCAGCTTTTTCTCCTTTCCATCCTGTCGCCACAACTCAACGAAACCTACCTTGCCGCCATTACCATTGCCACCACCCTGGTGCTGATTCCCTACCTGCTCTCATCACTTTATGCCGTGAAAGTTACCCTGGGCCGGTGGAAGAAAGAGTCTCGGCACCACCTGGTCATCGCGCTGCTCGGTACCCTCTATTCTCTCTATGTGATCTATACTGTGGGCCTAAAATACCTGTTCCTTTCCGTTCTCTTTTACGGTATCGGCTCACTGCTGTTTATTGCTGCAAAGCGAGAACAAAAACAACAGCCCAAACACTGGGAATGGGCTGTCATTATTCTTCTCCTGGCAGGATCAACAGGGATAATCGCAGGGATCCTGACCGACAGGATCCAACTTTGACTATCGGTTGATGGTGTACCGCAAGGTAGCTCCGAAACGGGTAGGATATCCCCGTTGCACAAACTGGTTCACCTTTCCGGTGGTCATGTCCGACGCTTCGAAAAGAAACGAATGGTAATCGGTATTGAACAGGTTCTTTGTCCAGAGTTCAAGCGAGAACGCACCCTTCTCCGCAGAAATGCTGCCGTTAACCAATCCGTAAAAAGGTTGATAAAGCTCTTCTCCACTACCGCCGTTTTGAGGAGTGGTTTTATTCGACTCTGTCCAGTAAATTTTCCCGACTCCAGCATACTGAATGTTTCCTACCAAGCGATCAATAAGCGGACTGTTGGCAAAATCATACACATAACTGGCTCCCAGGCTTAGTGTGTGTTGTGGAGCAAAGGGAACATAATTTCTGGAATAATCCACATCCTCCGAAGCATCATATTTCACGAATCGTGCATCAGCAAATCCATAATCACCGTATAACGAGAAATTGTTCACTGGGGTATATTTCACACTCAGTTCGAAACCGCTGCTTTTCGATTTCCCGGCATTTTTTATTGTTCGTCCAGTGGTTCCCTGTTTCCTTAATTCGATTATTTGTATATCGTTTACCTTCGAATAGAAGAGGGCATACGTTAAAGAAAACTTCCTATCAAACATTTCATATCGACCTCCAAGTTCATACGTCCAACTGGTTTCCGGATCATAGGACAATTGCTCCTCTAAAGAGGGTTTTACTATCTCCTCACCGGGTACGGTAGGTGGGCCACCCATTCCTGGAGGCATACTGCTCTTTAAAGACTCCTCAAGAGCATTTTGCAGAACTTCAGAAAAGACTTGCTCATTGTAACCTCCGGTTTTGTATCCTTTTGAAGCAGAAAGATAGATTATAGAGGTGGGTGAAAATTCATACTTCAATGCAAATTTGGGAAGTATTTTCCAAAAACTCTTGCTAAAAGATCCTTCAATCAGGGTGTCTCCATCTATGGGAATAACCATATCCCTGCCCGGTACTCTAACGGTTATATCTCCACCCCGGCTTTCCGTGGAAAAATCGATGCCGGTGTGCTCATAATCCAGCCTTAACCCTGCAGTGGCAGACAGCCCATCCAATCCGAAAAGATGGGTTAACGTAGATTGGTGAAACAAAGCGGCACCTTTCGATGGTTTTGTATATAATCCAGGCAAATCGATCCGGTTGTTGTCATATGTGATAAAACTTGGCATATGACTTTGTAAAAAAGCAATCATCTCTTCTTTAAGTGCCACGGGTGTATTGATCTCCCGGCGATCATAGAACCCGAAGGCACCCACTACCCAGCGGTATTTCCGTTGTGTGCCGGACTTCACGGTAATCTCCTGGCTCAGGGAGTGTTGTTCCTGCATCTGACGAATGGAGAATACCGATTTGGGAGAGTAATCCTGATCCATCTTCATATCGTCTTTGAGGTATTGAAATCCTGTAGTAGAGTGTATACTGTAGCCGTTCCCGGTATAATCCAACGACAAACCGTTTGTAAACAAATGACGATTGTAGGAGGAGGGCTCGTTAAAGTTTGCTGCGGTGGAATCTTTATGCATATACGGGAAAGCACCTCCGGAAACATAGTCGTAATTTCCGAAGAGCAATGCTTTAAATGATGGAGTAATCTCCCAATCCAGCTTCACCCTTCCTCCGGCATTTTCAGAAGCATCTACTTTTTTACCGGTATGGCTATTCATGAAATACCCATCATCACGCTTGTAATAGGCACCCACGGAGATTCCGAAGTTATCCGTCAGCTTGCTGTAGTTTGATGCTTTTGCCGAAAACTGGCCGTAACTTCCACCGCCTATCGTCAGGTTAGTACCCTGAAAAGTGAGCGGCGACAGCGTGTAGAGATTCACTATTCCCCCAATGGCATTTCGTCCGTAGAGTGTTCCCTGGGCACCTCGGAGAACCTCTATGCGTTGAATATCTTGAAACTCAAAATCGAATGCCGAAGGATTAAAGCTAGGCACATTATCCACGTACATGCTTACCGTCTGCGCTCCCAATCTTGCCCCGATACCACGGATGTAGATGGGAGTAGAGACTTTGGAGCCGTAAGAAGGGATAAAGAAGTTGGGGATAAATGAGCTTAAGCCCGGCAACGATTCAATCTGAGTATCGCGCAACTGTTTCGGAGAAACCACAGATACGGCAGTGGGCATATTCTTCAACTCGTTGGTTTCCTTTACAGATGAGGTAACAACCACTTCGTTCAGGTAATACACTTTAAGCGTATCCTGTGGGTTATCGTCTTTTTCAGGTTCAATATTCCTGGAGTATGAAATAAAAATCTGGCTGACTGCCAATACAATCATTGCTAATCTTTTCATCGGACAAAAAATATACTGTTAAATTATCATGCAAAGTAACACGATAATCGAAAACGAAACAATCACCACAAATAGTGATTTTTTTCATCAATATGGAGAAAATCAGCCAAAATGTCTGTTTTTTTGAAAATTTTTCGATTTTTGATGCAACGTTTTGGCGTTTTTTCCATCTATTAGGAAACAGTTTTGATTTTTTATCGTTTAAATCAAGTACACCCAAGTAAATGATGATTCTATGAAAAAAGTTGTATTGAAAACCTATGCAAAAGTATTGACTGCATTTTTCACTTTACTGGGAACAATAACCGGATGCGATTATTTTGAACCCCGATGCGAATACGGAACACCTTCCGCAGACTTCGTGTTTAAAGGAAAAGTGGTCGACAAATCATCTCAAAAACCGATAACAGATATCCGGATAATCCATAAGACAGGCTATGCACCGGCAAACGACACGGTAAAAACCAACGCCAATGGCGAATTTGAGTTGAAATTCAATGATTTTCCGGGAGGAGACCACTGGATTTATGCCGAAGATTTAGACGGAACAGAAAATGGTGGATTGTATGGCTCGGACTCCCTGACGGTTAACTCATCGCAAATGAAAAGAATCAAGAAAGGGGATGGAAGCTGGTATCAAGGTGCTTTTGAAAAGACCGATGCAAACTTCTCTTTACAAAAATCGGACAAGAAAGAATGAGACTCCGGAAGAACATGATCCTCTCGCTCTATCACGAGCATAAAAAGGCACAAGCCAAACTGCACAACCTCACTTATCTGTTTTGGGAATGCACGTTGCGTTGCAATTTCAATTGCGTGCATTGCGGAAGCGACTGTGCCAAAGAGAACATCGTTCCCGACATGCCCAAGGAAGATTTCCTGAAAATACTGTCGGATATTCGCCCACACGTAAATCCGCACAAAACAATGGTCGTCATTACCGGTGGGGAACCGCTAGTACGAAAGGATCTCGAGGAAACAGGCAGGGAGATGTACAACATGGGATATCCGTGGGGGTTCGTCACCAACGGATGGGGGTTATCACAGGAACGGCTCGATTCGCTCCTCCATGCGGGACTACGTTCCGTAACCGTAAGCCTGGACGGATACACCGAAGAGTCGCACGAGTGGTTTCGCGGCAAAAAAGGATCGTGGCTCAGGGCACTGAACGCCATTTCACGGGTAGCCGGAACGCCGGGATTGAAATACGACGTGGTGACGTGCGTAAATAAAAAGAACATCAACGATCTCCACAAGTTAAAGTCAATGCTTGTTTCGTTGGAAGTCAAACACTGGCGGCTGTTTACCGTTTTTCCGAAAGGAAGAGCCAAAGATAACCCGTTATTGAAATTATCCACCGAAGAGTTTGTGCAATTGATGGAGTTTATCCGCGACACCCGAAAAGAAGGGAAAATAATCGCCAGCTACGGATGCGAGGGATACCTGGCTGATTACGAGATGGAGGTGCGTGACGCACCCTTCTTTTGTCGGGCAGGTATTCACATTGCTTCGGTGTTGGCAAACGGGGACATCAGTGCGTGTCCCAGCCTCCGGGGCGATTATGTCCAGGGCAACATCTACAAAGACAATTTCTGGACGGTTTGGAACACCCGCTACCAGGTGATGCGCGACCGCCGATGGACCAAAACCGGAAAATGCGCCACCTGTAAATCCTATAAATTCTGTCAGGGGAACGGATTACACCTCCGGGATGAAAAAACGGGAGAGTTACTACACTGCCATCTGGAGATGATGGGGAAATTACAACCCACAGTAAAACAAAGGAGTATCTTCTCCAAAGCCGTGAGTTTCTTTACGTGAATATTAGATATTATCGAACCTAAACCTCTTTTCTGGTGTTATAAGCTTGAAAAAGAATCAATGCTCAAAAATTATCTTTCACAGAATTGGCCGTCTTAATTTTTGGCTCTTGGTTTTAAAAGTCTTACAACAATGAAAAAAGCATTATTAATCGTGGATGTTCAGAACGATTTTTGTCCCGGCGGTGCACTGGGCGTAAAAGAGGGAGACAAAGTGGTCCCCGTAATAAACAGCATTATCGATAAATTCGATTTTATAATTTCATCACAAGACTGGCATCCCGAGGAATCCATCCATTTCGAGAAATGGCCTCCGCACTGCATCGCCAACACGCATGGCGCCGATTTTCATCCCGGCCTGAAAACGGAAAAGATCGGTCTGAAGCTCCTAAAAGGCACGGCCAACAAGGATGACGGCTATTCCGCTTTCGAAGCCACCAATGTTTCTCTTCCCGATTTTCTTCGTGAAAATAAAATCAACAACCTGTATGTGTGCGGGTTAACCACTGATTATTGTGTAAAGGCAACGGCTTTAGATGCTGTAAATCACGGCTTACACACATTTGTGATAACCGATGCCATAAAACCGGTGAATATACATCCGGGCGACGATAAAAAGGCATTGGATGAACTGTACCGGAACGGATGCGTACTGGTAGAGTCTAACGCGTTGGAAGCATGAAAAAGGATCTTTCACTCCGCACCGTAACCGTAATGCGTTATATCCTGCCGTTGAGGGAGGGTGGTTCGTTGCCGGCGTTGGCGGAAGCTGATGACGATTTCAAGTATGTGTTGAAATTTCGCGGTGCGGGGCACGGCACCAAAATGTTGATTTCGGAGTTGCTGGGCGGACAAATTGCCGTCAAACTCGGATTAAATGTTCCCGAACTGGTGTTTGCCCGTCTCGATGTGGATTTCGGACGAACCGAAGGAGATGAAGAGATTCAGGATTTGTTAAAAGGAAGCGAAGGACTTAATCTCGGCCTGCATTATCTTTCAGGAGCGATTGCTTACGACCCATCTGTAAAAATAGATCCGTTGTTGGCGTCGAAAATTGTGTGGCTCGATGCATTTATTACCAATATCGACCGTACCTTTAATAACACCAACCTGTTGTTGTGGCATCGAGAATTGTGGATAATCGATAACGGCGCGTCGTTCTATTTTCACCATTCCTGGAAAGATTTCGAGAAACACGCGCTCAACCCCTTTCCGCACATCAAAAATCACGTCTTGTTGCCGCAGGCTACAAAACTGGATGAAACGGACAGGTGGGCAAAAGAACATTTATCGGATCATTTTTTCCTCGAACTCACCCGGCTTATCCCTGACGAATGGTTGCAGTGGCGTGATACGAATGAGACTCCCGAAGAAATCCGCCACAGATACTACCTTTTTCTGAAAACACGATTGACGCATTCTCATCACTTTTTAAACGAAGCCCGACATGCAAGAGGTTAAGTTGTACGAATATGCCGTCATCCGCCTGGTGCCAAGAGTGGAGAGGGAAGAGTTTTTCAATATTGGGTTGATTCTTTTCTCGAAGAAGGAAAGGTATATCCGGCTGGAGTATTACCTCTGTACGAAGAAATTTGGATTGATGCACTCGGGTCTGGATTACGAGGAGGTTATCCACCACCTCGATGCATTTAAGCAAATCGCCGCAGGCAACAAAGATTATGGCCCCATTGCGCTTTTGGATATCGCCGAGCGATTCCGCTGGCTGACCTCCGTTCGCAGTTCCGTATTACAGACATCGCGCCCGCATCCCGGAAAAACCGTTGACCTCGATAAAACTTTTGTGCGGCTGTTTGAAGAGTTGGTTAAATAGGGTCTGCAGGCAAAGATCAAAACTTAAGTTGAGTATTAAAACGGGGACTTTATCGGGTGCTTACCTTAAAATGAACCATACCCATTGAGCCGTTTTTCGGTAAAGGGATCGAAATAGACCACATCACCGGAAGACAGATTAAGAAATCATGAAGGACTTTTGTTGTTCTGTTTTTCGAGCGCCGTTTTTTCCAAACTGATTATTAGTTCGCTGACACAGTTGTTTTCCTGTGAATAAGTCATTTCTGTTGTCATGAGCAAAATAAATAAAAAGGCATCTTTTTTACCATTGGTTTTTCTCCATAGGCAATAAAAACCAAATTTAATTGCTTCCCTTTCAAAAATAACCCACACTGATATTCAGACTATTATAATTATTTTGTACAAATATGGTACAAATAAGCAGACATTTCTCCCATTACTTTAATTTTTACCTTAGTTTGATTTGACAGTATTCCATTCCAATATAATGATAAAATTGCATTCGCCTGTAATCAAACTAATCCCAATTCAATTTTCCAAACTCCTCTTTCATTGCGGGGTGATTTTTTATATTTATCCAGTAAGGATTCGTTTAATGCCTTTGCAGCAGGTAATCCACCTTTTAGTTTAGCCATTTGTTTCAAGCAATTTACCAGGGATGCATATACGTTACGGCCAGTTTGTTCTGCCTGAATTTCATTGGCCGCTTTGTAATATTCCAATAATTCGGCAGGATATTTCGATTTAAGATGGTTGGTATATTTCATAATTGTATGAATTAATAGAAAGTATTCACTCAAATTCATATTCAATTCCCTCCGGTAACGGCTCTACCTTGAGTTTCATCCATTCTCCGTTAATTTTTATGACAACAATATGGTTGTCGCCGTCATAAAAAACGGTACCATCCCCGGATTCTTTTAATTCCCTGTAGTTTAAATGTTTGGCGCTTTCTTCTGCGTTTTCTTCATCGTCCCCTTCAGGCTGATCTTCACGGAGATCGTTTTTTCCGATATTTCCGAGTGTAAAAGCATTGGAAAGTTTTAGCGAACCATAAAAAACAGCTTTGTCCCTACTGAAGAGGAATGAATGTTTCCTAACATCCGAACCAATTCGGAACCAATTGTATGCTTCTTCTGAATGGTTGTAAACCGTTCCGTAATAATACATTTCGGCCACAGGCTTTTCCATTTCCACATGCTTATTGACCAACATGGTTATTCTCGATTTATCGTCGCTGGCGTACCCCTCAAAAACATGAAACCCCCATCGTTTTTTATTTTTCTCATTTTCATTGCCCCTGCCCTGAACCATGTAAGGGGTGCTCAGTGTCCCGTTCATCGTGGTGTACATCGGCGTATATTCGGGATTAATCCAAAATTATAGCCTCTTAATCCCCATTTTTGCCAGGTCGTATCGATATCGGAATACAATTCCACCCTGTTAAATTTCGAATTTTCTGAGCCCGGAATTAAACGAAAATATCCATTGTTGAAAATTCCAGAAGTATTCTCCTGGGCATGGGAAACAAATAATAATCCAATAAAAGAAATGGACAGTAAGGCTTTAAAAAAGGATGTTTTGACCATAACATACTTATTTTATTTACCAATAACATTCTCAATGATTTAATCACTCCAAAAAATCAGGGAAAAGTCTGAAATCCATCGCCATCTTTCTTTAAGTAAAACTCACTTTGTTGTACGTTACCATTTTTATCCTTCCAACTAACAACATATTCGCCTTTAAATCCTCTAAAAGTTGCGGTTCCATCCTCATTAACCTTTAGAACCAGATTTGTTTTCCATTCTTCATTTATAAGCTGATTCAATACATAAAAAGAGGGTTTTGGATCCATGTCTCTGGTGAACAATCCCGAAATAGTTGGCTCGCCTGGCTCGCCGCATCCGTCAACAACGTTCCACCAGGTAATTCCCATCATTTTTTCAATACTGAACCATAAGCGATAAAGGTTTCGAGTTATAATAGCCTGGATTTCACGACCACGTTCATCATCTCCCGGAGATGTTATAGTAATCTCACTTAAATGGATTGGTAACCCTGCTTTGGATAATGTTTCCATTTTATTCCATACTATTTCAGGTGTTTCAATCGGTTTTCCTTCTGCAATATCTAAACACTGATGCGGATTAAATAAGTGCATTTGAGAACCCATAATATCAATTCGACATCCATGTGAAACAAGATCTTTGATTTGATTGATGTAAGCATTATAAGCATTAGTATCCTGAAGTACATTATCGTTAATATTCAGAAGCACATTATTTGGAAAAACATTCTCAGCCAGTTTAAAAGAATGATATGTATAATCTCCCGGCATTAAATTTATTTTGCCACGTTGAGCCAAACATATCCCATCGCCTGTTAAAGAGGTTTTATGAAAGTTAAAATCACTCCTGCTTTCATTAACTACATCCCAACTATGAATACGGCCTTTGTAATAACCAGCAAGGTCAACAATCCGCTTTCTAAACAACCGGTTAATTTCTTTGGTATACACCGGTATCAATTCTTCAATTCGCGCGTTTGTTAAATCTCTCAATCCTTCATGCCCCAACTGATCTATTTTTTCCTTTTCATTTGCCGGACAGAATTGCTCAAACAGCCACTCCGGATGAAACCTGGGTGCGCTCCATGTAATCGGATGGCCATGCAGCCGGATCCCTTTACTCTCACAAAATTCAACTACCGGATCTGTTGCAGGCCTTCGCCAGTGAGGTTTCTTTTCCGGTTCTTCCACCTGGTTCCAGTATTCTTCTGTATCCCAATACTCCTCCCTGAATCGAAGACGGCCAGGCTGCATCTCAAAAGGCTTCCAATAAAATGCAATTGTCGCTGAATTAAAAAGTGTTCCGTAAAGATCTTTGTATTTTTGATTTCGCTCAATTGTTCCTAACTGGTTGAAATTGAATATATGGGCACCAAAAATAAAATCATGTGATACTTGTTCAACCTTAACTTCCGAGCCGGCCGGCAATTCCTCAAACTTTAAAATAGCATCAGCCTTACGATATTTTTCAATATCATTGTCAATCCTGGCCTGCACTTCAGAATTCCATATATCCCAATAAGCCTGGCTCATAACATCATTTGTTTCAGCACTACTGCCAAATCTGACTTTCTGAGAAATAACTGGTGATTTTTGTGCCAATAAATTATTCAAACTAAAAAAAATAATAATAAATAAAATGTGTAATCGCTTCATATACTGATACTTTAGTAATTATTTTTAAATATTTTATTTATAAATTTGAGAAAGTGGAGCTCTATGCTTTTATTGTCACACTTTAATTTTCAATCATTTTATCGTGTGTCACTAAAAAAAAATTTATTCAATTATTCAAATGTCAAAACAAAAGGCTTCTTTTCCCCTTTTCCCAAATTGATCTCACAAACTTGTGTTTTGCCGTCAGATATAATTTTTATTTCATATCTGCCATAGAATCCCCGGAAATTTGCTTTGCCCTCTCTGTTTGACTTCAAAGATGCTTTTGTTTTCCATTCATCATTAATAAGTTTATCAAGCACCTGATAAGCTGGTTTTGGATTCATAGTTTCATCCAGCAACCCTGCCATTGCTTTATTTTCTCCTCCCATGCCCTCGGTTGTTGTATCTTTCCCTCCATAGGCTGTACCATCACCCAGATTCCAGTAGGTTATCCCTGCCATATTTTTTATACTAAACCATAACCGGTAAAGATCTTCTATTATTTCTGCCTGTATAACAGCCCCGTTTTCTCCTGCACTAGGCACTGTTATTTCAGTAATATAAAGAGGTAAACCGATCTTTTCAAGTTGATCATAGGCATTTAACAACTGATCAGGAGGATATATGCTCCCTTCAAGAAATTTATCCCGGGCATCTAAACTAAACAAATGGAATTGAAGTCCCATACCATCAATCCGAAGCCCTTCGTCAATTATACGATTTATATATCCTGCAAATTCATCAGGATTAAGGTGGTTTTGAGTATCGTCGTTATAAATTAATTTTACATTCTCCGGAAATAAACTTCCGGCTACCCTGAAACACCACACAAGATAATCATCCGGCACTTTATGTCCTGTTTCAGGATTACGTGTCCTGTATCTCTCTTCATTTACAACATCCCATATCACGATATCATCCCGATATCGATCCGCTATTTCAGCCATGTGCTTTTCTGCCTGTTTTAGAAACACTTCAGGATCATTTTCATTAGTCCAGTCAGGCATCTGTTCATTTCTATTATACATTAAAGCATGCCCTTTTGCAGTAATATAATGTGACTTACACCATTTCAAAAGCTGATCAGGAGGAGGACGCCGCCATATGCGTTCTGAATCTTCTTCAAAACGGGGCTTGCCCTCCTGTGGCTCAAGCCCTCTCCAATAAAATGGCAATGTGGCAAAATTGAAAAGGTTGGTAAAAGCGCTTTCATATTTCTGATTGAGTTCAGCTTTACTTAACTGTCCCAGAACAAAAATGTTACTGCCAAATAAAAATTCATGTGTTTTTTGATGAACTTCAATTGAAGCATTTGAGACAGGATTACCATCCTTATCCTTAACTTCGATAATTGCGTCGCTTTTTCTGTACTTTTCAATATTTTCGTTTATACGGCTATTCAATGAAGAATCGCTCCATATCTTATCATAATTCGATTGCTGAGCATTTATATGTAACGTCAGAGCAAATATGAAAAAAAGAATAAACTGATATCTCATAATTATAGAATAAAATTTATACACTTTTTTTAATAATGTTGGGTTGAAGATATAAAATCAATTTATATCCCGATGAACAGGTATCAGCTAACAGTATACGAAAAAAATACAAGCTCGATGTGGTTATTATTTTATTTCTATTTCATACCAAACTGTTTCATATTCCGGTTTGATTTTAATTTCTGCATTCCCATCCTTAGCTTTTTTAACCGGAATCTCTTTTTTACGCTCACCCTGCGGATCAAGAGCAAAGCATTTAGTTTTATCTGGATCTGCAGGTATGGTAATTGTTGCAGGAATACCTTCGACTACGACCGGTGCACTTCCCAAATCAGATAATGTAATTTTATTTTCACCTAATTGTTTTATAACTCTGTCTGAATTACCAGCATCACCTGTGGCTGCAAGTAAAATACTGGCAGATTTACCGGCATTCCCAAAACCGGTGCCATAACGTGAAACCAATGATACTGTTGCCCAACCAAGGCGTGTTTTATCAATAGTCAGATTTATGTTATCCCCCAGGTCAATTGTTCGTTCCTGCGGAAATCCTGTGAAAAATTTAGTGTTACCTGTATTAACTGAAAGATATGCCGCATCAGGTATTTCGGTATTCCAAACAATCTCTTCGGTATCACTAATAAATACTTTCTGGTCATCAGGTAATTTGGGAATTTCTGATTCTGCAATCCCTGATTCTGAAAAGTCAAGGGCAGTCCTGTGAACCATAGAGAGTCGCTTATCCAGTCCAAGGGAAGCAAAATTAAAATTCACAGTTTTCTTATCTATCAGATAATCCTGATATTCCTTTTTATCAACATTTAAAGTGACTGATTCCCTGGCTTCCTTTACGTCTCCGCGTATAAAAATTGCGGCACAGGCAGGGAAATGTGCCAAAATATCCGTTCGGGCAATGCAATCAAACAAACACCACGGATGCGCCTGTGGCTCAAAATCATTTACATAATGGTTATAACTGTACTGGAAAACACCATCCCATCCGTGTAACCTTCCATAAATACACATTAAAGGCTGGCCTTCTGCCCCGTACTGATTAGGATAAGGATGCCCGTATTCACTGATAGTATAAGGTTTATTATGAACACGGCTTATTGCTATACGATCTTTAATGGTTCCCATAGAATTAACCATTGCATCATTGATAAGGTACCATGGCTTATCAGAGGGAGCGGGTAGAAGGTGGCCTCCTCCTCCTGTCGGATGTCTCCAGTATCCGTGAATATCGACATAGTCAAGTTCAGCCAGAAGATCCGGAGGGCTATATCCAAGCTGCGTGCCTGAGACCGGCTGTTTTACGTTCAAATCCTGTTTCAGGAAGTTATGAATACCAGTCCAATAACGCAAGTCAACATCCCATAAGAATCTGACGAAATCCTGATAAGCATAATCAGAAAAAGGATCTTTACTTTTCACCGAAGGAACGGCATTACCTATAAATGCTTTTTTGATATTGTTGGATTTAATCCCATCTGGCATAGAAAGACTATCTTCAGGAGTCCATTGCCAGGCTGAAATAATGGCATTAGCTGAAGCATATTTTTCTTTAATCCAATTATTCCATTGTTTATTTAATTCAGAATAATATGGATTAGGTATTACATCAAGTTTTCCGGAATAGTACAGATTAATCAAGGTATTTTCGTTAGTGATCTCAACCATGGCAACACAAGGTTCGTCAGTATATGCATTTCCCGTGTATTTATTAACATGAGTTAAAAGTTGTTTTGCATACTCCTTTTGCAACTCAATCATTCGTGGTTCGAAATGATTTATTCCTTTATTTGCCCATGGCAACTGATCAGCATTTTCAAATCCGTCGCGCTCATCCAAGGTTCGTCCTACATGGAGATTAAGATTAGAATATATACCATGTTTTTTGAAAACAGAAATCAGGTAGTCCAGTTTATCGAGTTGCTCCGGGTCAAGTTCACGCTGGGTGCTTGTATCATCTGCCAGGATTGCCTGTGTAGGTTCCGGCATAAAGTTAGTGTACCAGGTATCCATAAAATGATGCCTTACACAGTTTATTCCAAGTCTTGCCAACCTTGAAGCTAACTTATCGGCGACTTCATGGGTTGGAAAATTGGCAGGGCCTGTAAGGTTTGTTGCATGAAAACGTATCTGTCCGGCATCATTAGCAAAACGTCCTTCATCCACACGAATAAATCCATGCTTACCTGCCGGGGCATCAATGATGTGTGCCATGCCGGACGCATTGTCAGCCCCGTCATATGAGATCACAAATGGAAAAAGAGGTGCAAACTCTTCATCAGGTTTTTGCTGTGTACATGCAAAAACAATTGTCAGAATAAAAAAAGAAACAAATAATTTTTTCATTTGATTAAAATTAAATAGGGTCTGCTGAATAATTCCACTCAGGCACAAAATTTCATTTGTGCTTTGACTGGATAAATGTTTATATTTTTCAGTTTCATCACGTTCGATACAAACGAAACAAAAAAAGACAGAGGAATATTCCTCATGTGCCGGATCAGGTTCATCACAAAAATGATAGCCCCTATCCAACTGTTTGACGTCGCTCTTTACGTTTTTGGTATCTGCTCTTGATCTCTTTTGCCGACTTTCGTCCCAGTGGATCCCCGGTGTACCGGATTCCTTTCTCTTTCAAAAAACGACGGTTCTCCCGCGTGAGATATATCTTGTCCACCTGAACCAGCTCCGGGTATTTCAGCAAACTCTTCCCAAGAAACTATTTTTGAAAGAACAACCCATCGGTTATTCTCATCCAGTTTTGCCTCGAAGGGCATCTTGAACTCGGATATTGAAAGCTGTCTGGAGCTCTTGTATCGTATCATAAAATTATTCAGCAGACCCTAAATATGAAATCTTTTTAAATTTAACAATTAAAATAATATTGGGAATAAACTCACCGGATTTATTATTCACTCGTTGTTTTTAGTGTACCCGTATATCCAATGTGCACCCGTGCTATCCATGGAAAAGTATTATCCGCATAGTCGTTTCCTGTTACAATTTTCACAAACATTGTATTAGCAGGGAAGGCTGGTACATGATAGTTAAATTTGTGCACCGGATTATCAATATTCTTTGAAATTTGACTTGGATAGGACTCCCTATATGTTTTTAATAATGAACCTTCGGGAAGTGATCTCCATACGTTTCCGTCTAAAGAGTATTGAATACTTAGGTTATCAGTTTCATTATTAAATAAAATGACTTCAATCCATCTTAACGATTCTGCTTTATATGTAATTTCTCCGGAATCGGTACCTTTAATCCGTTCAACCTGAAAAAAATCTTCTTCTGTTTGCCTTAATCTTGGCCAAGATTCACTACAAATGCTAAGATTGGATGTTCTCGAATATGTCAGTGAGAAATCATCCAAATTATCCATTATCATCTTAGTTTCTGGTCTGATTGGGCCAATTACATTAGAAAACGGGGAGAGACCTGATTCATTTTTACCTGCCACCCGGTAGTAATAGGATTCACCAGGAACAACGGATGAATCGGTAAACATAGGATAAAAATAGAGATTGTAACTAATGTCGAAATCACCACTAATATTCTTCCACGGACCTTCTGGAGTTGTTGCCCTTTCCACTATGTAATACCTTGCTCCGGATGAACATCTCCACTTCAACGCTATAGCTTCATTTCTAAGGTTTTCATACAGAAAAGGAGCATCAGTTGGTGCAGGTAATGGAGGTGTTTTCATTCCCCTGATTTTATACCCATACTCTCTGATAAGCATCAGATTTTTTCGTTCATTAAAATAATCCCCGCTCCCGAAACCAGGCCACCTGCTCCCTCCCCAAGAATAAGAATGAAAGAGCGCATGTCCCCCTATTCCACCTTTGTATTGAGGTTTCATCAAACTCCACAATAATCCTCCACTCGTGCCAGTATTGCAAATCTCTTCCAAAACCTCTTTGAAGCCATCCAATCTTTGAAACTCATCAATAATCATCGGTCTCTTTCCTTTGCATTCATCCCATAGTTCGGCGACACTGTTTCGATAGTTTGGATATTGTCTGGTTTTAACAATATCGATTTTGGGACAGTTTTTCATAACATCCTCAACTATTTCTCTCATGGCTTGCACTCCGTTTGCACGACGCGGATCAGCGATCAAATGATTTGGATCAATACTCTTCAGATAATCAGCCATTTCTGCAATCCAGAATCCTTTATCATTGGGAACTTCATTGCCAAACTCCCAAGCTAAGATTGCTTTATCATCCCTGTACTTATTTCCTGTGTAATAATTTTTACGGTTGACCATTGTTTTCAACAAATCCTTAAATCCATCTTTTACATCAGGAACTTCATAATAATCTCCTCCGCCGTATAACTTGCTAAAAGCACTTGTTCCTCCCCAGAATTTATTTTCTTTTACAAGACAGAGGATTACCCTAATATTGTATTTGTTACAAAGTTCCAACATCTTATCTACTCGTCTGAATGCTGTTTCGTTATAGGAATATGGACCTGTGACCAATGCTTCAAACTCTCCTGATCCATCTTCAACCGTGATGCCCCAAGTACGGATAACAGTAACCCCCATTTGAACCATATCTTTAAAATAAGCTTCCATTTCATAGGATAATTCAATCGGATCGTAGATAAAACCACTTTCTGGATTGGTGTTCTTATAACCATCGTAATGTCCAGTGATATTGGGTGTATTGACGCTTATAAAACGGAATATTTTTTTTCCGTCTTTCAGTTGATCCTCATCTCTTGTAACGAAGTTTGTGAATGCATGTGTTTGAAGGGTTAGTAACAATCCCATAACCAATGACAACCATTTAACTATTTGAGTAAGTTCTTTTTCTTTCATTATGAATTTTGTGTTTTGCGATTGATCTTTTTTATTGTGCAAGAGTAATTATAAATCTATCGAGTGAATATCTGAATTCCATGCACTGATATTAAGAGTGATTTTCTTGGTTGTAAAATCTTCTCTAAATTTAAGAGTAATATTAACTATCTTTTCCTCTCCAGGATTCATCCAGAAATAATTATCACTGGCATAAAATATACGTTTTGCACCTTCAATATCGATCTTAGTCATAAATGCTGGAATTTTTCCAATATTTTCAATTTTGAGAGTCACCTTAGTATTACCGTATTCATCTTGAATATTACTGATAATCTTCGTGTCAAGCGAGGTTGATGTTCCAGCTACCGTTGGTTTTAACCATGGACCCTTATCAAGAGTAATCCATGGAATAGGGTTCTCTACATACTCTTTGTAAAATTCTTTATCTTCCATTCTTGAGAGTACACGAGGAAAATAAAATGATCTGGATATAAGGTTACCTTCTGTATTTTCTAATTCCGTTACAATATATACAAACCTGTTTTTACAATTGTCTGAGATAATGTAACTATCGAAATTTTCTTGAATAACAGATGTTCCTTTGGCGACATTAATTGAATGTCTTTTACTATACATCAGTTTAAACCGATCATCATAAATATTTATGGATATTTTTACATTTGGATAAGCAATGGAAGAATTTATAATTTTCACTTTCAAATCAATAGATTCACCTGACTTCCAAAGCAATCGATCTAAATCAAGTGCAATATGTAAAGGTTCATAGGTTCTTTTCAAAAAATAATATGGAGCAGTAGCCTGTCCAAACCAATCCATCATTTGAATGGCTATTGCCGGCCAATGACGCTTAAAAACCCAAGGCATCAATCCGGTTGTTACAGGATAATTTCCTTGCATTTTTTCGGATACAATTTGATACCACTCCGCAGTGCCGATTTGTGAAGCCTCAGTTATAGATTCAATGGTGGGATTGGACAAATCATCAATATGAGACGCTCTGCTCATCATTCTTGGCACACGACTGGGGCTATACTCATCAAAGTGATGAACGAATTCAGGATGATTTTTGGAGAAATCTTCATCCCACATTTTACCAAGGTCAAAGAATTCTTTCTCATCTACTAACTCATAAAATAAATTAGCCTCGGGCATACTATGCATTCCCGTTTCGGAAATGAATGGTTCGAATTTATAACTTTTACTGTACCAGCAAGGATCCATATCAGGATATGCATGCATACTTCCTGCATCAGGGCTAGTCCTCAAAAAAAGTCGGGAATTGTCGAAAATTGCCATATTTCTTTCTATTATTCCTATGCTGGAAACATTTCCAAGAGAATAGGGATTGAATTCATTTCCCCCACACCATACAGCTAAAGAGGGATGGTTTCGTAATCTGAAAATATTTTGAACAACCTGAGCCTCCCAGACATCTTGTGGATAGTCAGGTGTATCTTGATTGCCAATAGGAAAATCCTGCCAGACCATTATCCCGAGTTCATTACAGATAGTATAAAAATCATCTGTTTCCATTAATCCTCCTCCCCAGACCCTAATCAACTGAATTCCCATATTTTTGGCAGCACTTAATACCCATCTATATCTTTCCTCAGGCACATCCAACAGAACGTCAATCGGAGTCCAGTTCATCCCTTTGATGAAAATATCTTCTCCATTTATGCTAAATCGCCAATTCTCCCAACGATCTGCAGTTTTTGGACCCGCTGATGGTTTTCTCTCTATTGTTCTTATACCGTAGTTAAATTCAATTTGGTCGATAGGTATTTGATCTTTTTTTAATATAACTCTTATTTTGTAAAGATTTGGGTTTCCCATTCCATTTGGATACCATAGCAATGGATTAAATAGCACGAGTTCCTCTTCAAGCCAGTTCGACCCTTCATATATGGTGGGAGTAAAGTTATGTGTTTGAACTATTTTATCCTTCAAAACAAAATCAATTTGAACACTCAAATCTTCATTTACTTCAACAAAAGATTTACCAAGTGCACTCGGATGATGAAGCTGTGTATTGTGCCAAGGATGAAGTTGTTTATCTAAGGAAGTAATTTTAGCTAATATTTCTAAAGATAGCTGAAGAGTTGCTTTTTGTCTTGTAACCTTTTTTGTAGTTAAAAATGGTCGATCTATATGAAATTCAGGCATAATCTCAATTCGTGCTCCTCTCCACATACCTACGCTGAAAAAAATATTTCTTCCAACTCCTCCACCTCCTGTAATCCAAGGTTTAATAATTTTTCCCGTAGATATAGAATTATAATTTGAGTTTTCCCAGTTTCCAGCTTTAACTTCAACAGTAATTTCATTGATTTTGCCAATTCTTACCAAACTACTGACATCAATTACTGGCCCTCCAAACATCCCTTCGTGTTCCCCTATCAGACTATCATTTACCCATACCTTTGAAAAATAGTCAATCCCATCGAAACAGAGAATAATGCTATTTCCTCTCGCAGTTTCAGGAATTAACACCTTTTTTTGGTAATACCAAACCTGGTCTGTAACCCAACTATATTGCAAATGATTAAGCGACACATATGGATGAGGCAATTTGCCTGCTTTCTGATATGACCAATGAACAGAATTGGGAATTTGCGTCAGAAATGGATCTTTTTTATTGTTCATTAATTCATCTATTGAAGCAATTGGTCTACTCAAATGGGATAATTCCCAGTTACCACTAAGATCTATATGTTGGTTGAGTTGCTCAGACCGGGGATATATAAAATAGGGTTGACACAAATTTTCATTACAAAATGAATTAAAAACTATGAAAACCCAAAAAACTGTTGTAATTATTTTTATATTCATCATGCTCTAATGTAAATGCTGTTAATAGTTGACTTATTTGTTCGCTAACTTTTACCTTAGGATACCGTTGAAAAGTTCTCTTTCTAAATATTTCACTCCAACGGCAACCACTGAAATTGGAAGTACTTTTGCGGATAAGTGGAAATTTTTTTGTTATTAAATACTCATTTAATCTCAATTTCATACCAAACCGTTTTGTATTTTGGATCAATAACTATTTCCGAAGTATTCTCATTTACTTTTACCACCGGAACTTCCTTCTTTCGATTTCCAACGTTATCCAAAGAATAGCATTTGGTTTTCTGGGCACTGGAAAGCAAAGTAATCTTTGCAGGAATACCTTCTACGTATATTGGCCCATCCCCCCAATCAGTCAATTTTATTTTAGTTTGAGAAGTTTTCTGAATTGCCATCCCTTTATTTTCCATCAGACCAGTTGCCGCTAAGAGTATATTAGCCGGATTACCCGACTCTCCAAAGCCAGTAGCATTTTGTGAAACAAAAGAAACAGTTGCCCAGCCAAGCCGTGTATCACCAATTTCGAGTTTGATACCCCCCAAGTCAATTATCCTAGCATCCGGGAAGCCGGTAAACAGTTTTGTATTATTTGTATTGACAGTCCAATAACCGGCATCTGTTCTTTCCATATTCCACGTTAACTCTTCGGTATCACTGGTGATGATTTTCTGGTTGCCAATTACTTCTGATTCAGACTTTATTGGTTCAACCGGATTTTCTGTTAGTTCAACACTTGTTTTGTGAACTAAACTTAATCGTGGATCATAACCCGCAGTTTCGATTCCAATTTTAGCTCTTTTTAATATCGCTAAACTGTCAAAGTAAGCAGTATGATTTATCTTTGCTATAACACTTTCTTTTGCTGTTCGCACATCACCACGTAAATAGATAGTTGCACAAGCTGGCATATGGGCCAATACATCTGTACGGGCGATCATATCAAAAAAATAAGTCATGGCATCCGGTTCAAAATCGCTCCTATTATTGTATGAGTATTGAAACACACCGTCCCAATCCTGTAACCGCCCATACGCTCTCAGCATAGGTTGGCCTTCTGCTCCATATTGATTCGGGAAAGGATGGTTGTATTCACTAACAGTAAAAGGCTTATTATCTACTCGTTGGCCAGCCATCTCGTGTATATTTGTCAATGAGTTGACCATCGATATATTGTCAATTTCCCAACTTTGATTTATTGGGCCAGGGTGCCGCCAGTAACTATGAATATCTACATAATCAAGGTCTGCTTGTATAAATGGAGAAGTATAACGAAGCTGCGTTCCTGAAATAATTGATCTCACGCCTAGATTATCTTTTAAATACTTATACATTCCATTCCAATAATTCCTCTCAACATCATAAATGAACTTATAAAAATCACGCCTCATTTTTGAATAATCGGAATTAATTTCTACTGTTGGTATTGTTCTTTCATTAAAATTATTCTCCAATTCTTCTTTATTCACACTCCATGCATGAGCCAATTCATCTACTGTTTTATAAATACCGTGAATCCATTCATTCCATTGATTTTGAAGCTCCAAGATATATGGGGCAGGTAATTTATCAATAGAACCAGCAAAATATTGACTAAAAAGTGCATTTTCATTATTAATTTCCACCATAGCAACACAAGGATCATCTGTGTATGCGAGATTTGTGTATGGATTAATATGAGTAAGTAGGTCTCTTGCATATTCTTTTTGAAGTTCTATCATCCGAGGATAAAAATTATCAACTCCTTTGTCAAGATGAGGTCTATGATCAACTCCTGTAAAGCCGTCCCGCTCATCCATTTTTCGCGCAACATGCAAATTAATATTGACATATATACCTTTCTTTTTGAATTGAGCTATCATGTAGTCTAATTTATCCATCTGGATTGAATCCAAATTCCTTTGCGTAGTAGTATCTTTCGTAAATATCCCTTGTTCTGCTTGCTGTAAAAAATTGCCGTAATTGGCATCCATATAGTGCAATCTGACACAATTTATACCAAAACGTGCTAATCGCTCTGCTAACCTGTTGGCCTGATCATGTGAAGGAAAGTTTGCTGATCCGGTAAGATTAGTACCATTAAGCCATACACGACCAAAATCATTGACGAAATGTCCATTTTCAGCCCGTATGAATCCATACTTGCCTGCCGGAGCATCAAGCAGATGTGACATATTGGTAACATTGTCTGGACCGTCGTAAGAAATCACAAACGGGAATAACGGAGCAAACTTATCTGTTCTTTGATTTTGTTGACATGATAAGTGAGTACACAAAAATAAAAGGCTACAAAGATAAACGAGTTCTCTTTTCATAATATTACATTTTTTAATATGATTATAGTCTTTTACATAAATATTAATTAAGGTTGCAGCCATTGTTGCCTGACTTCATGCAATAATTTAACTCACTATTTAATTAAAAATACTATTAACTTTTTTGAAGCTTGTTCGCCAAGTACTAAATTTTGTTCAATATCCGCCGTCTTAGCAGGTCCAGATATAAAATACTCAAAATCCTACTTTATTTGTTATACATATCAGTCTGCACATTAAACATAAAGATAAACATGATTGCCATAATTTTTTCTTCATTGTTTTGTGCATTTATCTAAAAAGAAAAGAAACCCATTATTGAGAAAACTAACCTATCTAATAAGTTATTTTCAAAACAATAGATCTTGAAAATGGTGGAATCGGTATAAATTTTCCAGATACTTTGCCACTTGTCCATTTGCCTTTCCAAGGGTCGTAAATATTGACCGTTTTTATATTTTTGCTTGCAATGCTTAAATTTTCAGTTGAAACAGATGTATTAAGAATACTTGGTTTAATTTTCTCAACAAGTTCTGTTCGCCAATTACTGTTAACATCTCTACACCAAACTAGCGTTGTATTTTTTCCGTTTAATGCGTAAATTCTAACATCCTTAGTTTCATAGAAAGTTGGTTCAAAATGTTCAGATATCGGATTAATCTCCTTTACTGTCTCTGAAAATCTTTTAAAATGCCACCATAAATCATGTTTATCAATATAGTGGTGCCAATGCCAACTTTGACCAGGTGCAGCTGCACCACAAAAAAAAGGTGCGAAAAGTAAATCATGTAACAGGATACCCAAAGTATCCAATTCATATAGTGTTGATGGACCAGCATGATTCGCCTCAACAGCGCCAATTTCTGAAACGACTACAGGTTTATGTGATTTGTATGAAAGTAGCTCTCTTGAAGCATCAGCTGCAAGGATATCCATTGGCCCCTTACAAACATTCATTTGAGCACCAGGGTCAAGATATCTATGTATCTGGGCTATATCATTATTGTTCATCAAGCAAAATTTCTTGTACCATTCACGTGATGATTCTCTGTCAAAACTTCCCATACTCTGCATAATTAAATGATTGGAAAATAATTCTTTTGCTTTGGGCAAAATCCATTCTGTCCATTCCAGTATATCATCAGGTTTGTTACTAGTATCTACTGCATTTATTTCATTCCATAATTCCCAACCAAAAATTGTAGGATTATTTTTGTATCGATCTGAGAAAAATTGTAATCGAGCAAGAAACATTTTCTTTCCTGTTTCAGAATTAAAAAATTCGTCCATCGACTCAAACGGCCCTCCCCTTTTTTTATCATATAAAGGTCTACCCATCGAGACCGATCCTTCAAAGACTGGTATTGACTCTGTCAATGTTCTGAAATTGTGAACACAAAATTTTATTTTAATATTATATTGTGAGGCTAAACTGACTATCGAGTCCAGTAAATAGTCTGCTTTTACCGTATCAAATCTATTAACAGTTTCGTGTTCAATTTCCCACAGCGGAGCACCGAGCCAAATTCTAGTGAAATTAGCTCCATTATCTGCCATTTTTTTAAAGTAATAATTGTATTGAGCTAATGCAGTATCGGGATCAGTAGTGGTTCGTGACCAGCAGATATTTGGTCCTATAGGTATATAGGGAGTTCCGTCTTTGTACTGGAGGTATCTGTTGTTAAGTGGACTGATCTGAATATACTTTCTCACATTAGAAGTCATTTGCATCCTTTCGACATCGTTATTTAAAACTTCTGTTTCTTTCGGGCTGAGAAATTCAGAAGTTTCATAACCTGAACAACTTGAAGTGAAACGATTTAAATAATGTATACTTGCAGAAACCGTGGTAACTGAAATAAATAATGGTAATATAGTCAACCAAAATTTTGATACTATGGTTTTCATTTTTAAAGATTTATGGAAATTTAAGTTTTTGTGACCAAGTCTAATTCAAATATTCAATCTCAATTCTATCCAATTCCATGAATCCTTCCCATTGAATTTTTACAAACCTAACATTGTCTAGCTCTAAATTAACTTTGGCTTCTTGCTCGACCAACACACGCCTTAACCCTCTCAATTGAGTTACCTTATCAAATGAAACAAGTTCTTGTTCTTTTGATGTTGACATATCTAATGAGAGATAATTATCTCCTGAAACGGATATCATTATTTGTGGGGATTGGATCTTGTCTTTAAAGAATGACCAGATCCGTATTGTCGTAACATTACCTGGAAGTTCATAGATTATTGCATCTCCCTTGTTTCCTTTTGCCCGAAAAAGATATTCTCCGTAAAGTCCGTTAAAATCATTATCCAGCTGTATCCCTTCCGTTTTATCCTGTAGTCTGTCAAAATTTTGAAACTCATCAACAAGCACCTGAGAATTGAATCTTATTGGACCAAGCACATTGGAGGACTCCGAAATTCCAGACGAATTTAAAGCAGACACTCTATAGTAATAATCACAATCTATCAATGCAGATTCATCATTAAAAAGAGGACGATGTGCAACATTTGCATCAGAAACATTTTCTGCAATTATTGTCCAGGGTCCTTTAGATTGTTTTGCGCGTTCGACATTATAACCGCTTGCTCCAGCTGAACCTCTCCAACTTAGAAACGGCAAATCACTTGTTGAAGACAAAAGCTGTGGTTTTTTTGGTTTTGGGATATCGGTAGCCTCTACACCTTGCATTTTAAATGCAAATTCTCTCAATAGCGACAACATCTCTTTCTCATTGTGAGCTGAACCACTTTCGAAACCGGGCCAATGAAACGATCCAATACTTGGATGAGTGAAAATCTGATGCCAATTAAATCCTCCAGACCGATGGTGAAAGTACATACTCCATATAAGATGTCCAGAGGTGCCATTTAGCAACGCTTCATCATAGAATTTCCGAGTAGCCTCAACGTCGCTAGTCAAGCCATATTCCCCGACTATAAATGGCCTTTTACCCTTTGCAATGTTTCTGTCCCGTTTACAATTTTCAACCCAATCTCCACCGTAATAATGCCTAGTCAAGATATCCAAATTCTCAGGCGGATTTTCAGAAACTCTGTTCGTATTTCCAGCCATAACTAAATGATTGAAATCCATCTTTTTTAAATAATCGGCCATTTCCGATTCCCACTCAATAGGTGCATTTGCAAGTTCATTTCCAAATTGCCAGGCCAATATTGCCTTGTCTTCCCTATACAACTCACCCGTAACCGAATTACGACGATTAACTACATATTTCAAAGTTTTCTTGTAATCGGATTTACAACTTTCACTAGTATAAAAATCAGACTTAGATAAACCATTCCAAGCAGCATATTCTCCTATTCCACCTAAATAATCGCCCCATTCGGCTCCAAGCGAAAAAATAATTCTTACACCATATTGATTAGCCAAGGCAAGCATATTGTCGATGGTTTTAAATGCTTCTTCGTTAAATTGTCCTGGGCTTTGTATGTATGCCCAATCCATCCAATCGTCATCAGGTCCTCTCATTGGGAGATTCCAAAGTCTTACTACTCTGGCATTCATTTGTATCAGAGTTTCAAAAGCATCAGCCTGCTCCCAAAGAGTTGGTAATATCAATCTTTCGGGTAATCTCATCGTATAATCATAAGGTAAATTCATTCCTGGCATATTTGCACCTGCAAATCTGAACTCTTCATTACCCTCCATTAATCGATCTCCGTCACGAGTGATGAAATGTTCAAAAACACTTTCTGAAGTAATCGGGAAAAAAATATTTTTGTCTTCCTGAATCGTTTGCGGATTAAATTTACATGATGTCAAAACCAATAAAAATAATGTTGAAGCAATTACTGTTATTAATACATTTCTCATTGCATATTTTTTTATTATTATAAGCTTTTCAAAAGGTTAATCTCTGAATAAATGAGTTATTTATAAATTTCAATTAGTTATAGGGTTCAACTTAGTTTTTTCCTAGTTGACGAAAACTAAATAATTGGGCATGATCATGCTTAGAAAAATAAAAATGGGAAGAGAGTATGAGAGAATTTAACCACTCTCTTTCCCATTGAGAGAATTTATCAATAACCAGGATTCTGATCCTTTGTGGGATCGATTGCCGGATTGTAATTTGTCTCGTTAATAACGATTGGCCATAAATAGTGCTTCTCATTAACTTCCAAACCCTTAACATCTCTAATCTGCTGTGCAGCAATTCCTAAACGTCTAAGGTAACCCCATCGTTTCCCTTCGAATACAGTTTCAAAGCCATATTCCAAAATCACCCGTCTAATGAACTCATCTGCATTGGTGAAGTCGGCAATCTTAAAATCAATGTCTGAAGCCATTTTTGAAGGTTTGCCATATGCTCTTCGACGAACCTGATTCAATGCATCTACAGCCGCATCTGTCACGCCGTTTACTTTTGCTTCGAGTTCAGCGAACCATAATAAAATTTCAGCATAACGGTAATAAGGCATATCGTTTGAACCTCCATTTGTTGTAGCTTCCTTGTCTTGGAATTTTTTATTGAGCAGAGCTGTTGGGCCAGGAGCATTCTTATTGGTGTACCAGTTATACTCATATCTCAGATCTGCCTTATCCCAATCCCGGATAATTGGATTTGTAGTGTCTGTATATTGTCCCATCCATCCAAACCCATTTAGATATGGTGAACTCGCGTGATGTCCCAACGGAAGAATAGCATTTCCTTGTATTAAGCGGCTATACTTTAGATAGAAGATCTTTTCAGGAGATGCTGACACATTTATTCCGAACAACTTGGAATCAAAATCATCTGCGTTAGTTATTTCAACCAATGAAAATTTTCCAGATTGAATTACTGATTTTGCAGCTGCAAGAGCGTCATTTGTTTTTCCCAACCACATATATACTTCAGTAAGCAAGGCATTTGCAGAACCAATAGTTGGTACACCTTCAAGCCTTGGAGAATCAGAAAGATTATCTCGAGCAAACAACAAGTCTTGCAATATTAAATCCCATATCTCTGAAGCGGATGACCTTGGAAGACTCAACTCTGACATATTCTCCTCAGTTCTTAATGGAACCCCCCCCCAATGTTTAACTAACATAAGATAACTAAAAGCTCTCATAAAATGGGCTTCACCCAAAAAAAGTTTTTTTTGTTGTTCAGTTAACTCTTTGCCTTCCGGTATATTTTGGATACAAATATTTGCATTTCTGATCGCACGATAAGTAGCAGACCAAACGCCCTGAATTCTGGTTGTATTGGTCACATCCAACCCAACATAGGTTGAAAGAATTGCGTAAGACCCTCTGCCGTATACCATATCGCTTGAAGACTCATCGAGAGCCCAATAATAACCCATAACATCTAGCCCGTTGAAACAAGGATATATTGCATTCAATGCAGCACCTACTTCATCTGGCGTATTATAAAACGTTTCAACCGCAATAGATTTAGGATTCTCCTCTAATAAGTCTGCACAGGATACTGTCAATAACCCTGTCATGAAAATAATAAATATTTTTGTTTTCATTTGTAATTAATTTTAAGTTGTTAAGGAAATTAAAATTCCAGTTTTATTCCAACAGTCCATGATTTTGCAGGCATTGAATATGTAAAGTAATCTATGCCTTGAGAAACTGAACTGCCGGTATAGTTTACTTCAGGATCATATCCGCTGTATTTAGTTAGAGTAATTAAGTTTTGGCCACTGATATACAGCTGAACACGCTTTATCTGATTTAAGTTCCATTTCTGTAAAGGAAGAGTATAGCCTAATTGAACGTTCTTTAATCTCATGTACGAGCCGTCTTCCACCCACCGGTCAGAGAAATATGTGGGAGCGCCCACCCTAGTTTTTGGATACTTAGCGTTTGTATTTTCTGGAGTCCAAGTGTTGTTAATCATATCACGAGGACGATTATGCCCATAAGCAAAGTCCATAGTCGAAGCAAGCTTGACAATATTATACAAGTCGTTGCCCTGAGATCCTTGGACAAAAAAACTAAAATCAAAACCTTTCCAAGTCATTAATGAATTAAGACCGTAAATAAAATCGGGATTCGGATTGCCAATTACAACTCTATCACTCGCTGATAATCCATTCTCATCGAGATCCACAATTTTGATATCACCAGTTTCAGTATAACCATCTTCCTTATATCCATAAAATAGTCCCATAGGTTCTCCTTCACGCAAAATATTAATATAGTCATTAATATTCCCAGTATAAAGTGAGGTGCCATTAATTTGTTGGCCACCGTACAGCTTAACGACCTTATTTCTGTTAAAGGAAATGTTTGGCGAAAGATTCCAAGTAAAATTACCAGCAAATATATTTGCCTCCAATGAAATCTCTAGTCCTTTGTTTTGAATTTCCCCAACATTTTGTACGGTACTGGTGTATCCAAGTGAAGCTGGCAACTGTACCGAATTTAACAAATCGTGGGTGTTTTTAATGTAGTATTCGACGGTCATTCTAAATCTATTTTCCATTAATCCAAGATCCATTGCAAAGTTAGACTGAGAGGTAGTTTCCCATTTTAGTGCTGCCGGCAGTCGAGTTCCAGGTGCATACCATGTGGCTTCATCAACTCCAATAGCTGCTTTTCCTGATGTTAACATATTCAATGTATAATAAGGACTAATGGCTGTGTTTCCTGTTTCTCCATATCCAATACGTAGTTTTAGGTCGGATATGATATCAACCTCTTTCATAAAGTTTTCTTCAGATAGCCTCCAAGCAAGAGCTCCCGAAGGGAAGAAACCCCATTTGTTATTTTCACTATATCTTGACGACCCATCAGCCCTGAAACTCACTGTAGCCAAATATTTACCTTTTAGTGAATACTGAACTCTACCAAGGTATGACAAAATTGCCCAATCGGTGTACCCTGCTGAAGGAATACCAAAATTGGCTGCCGTTCCCAAACCATAAACTCCCGGGGCATCACTGATAAATGTGTTTCCTGAAGCTCCAAGGGATGTTGTTTTATAATTTTGGTAGGTTATACCAACAACAGTAGACAAATCATGAATTCCCCATTTTTTTGAATAACCAAAGGTATTTTCATTCAAAACACTTTGATAACGGCTAGTTGACATAGATGCACTTCCATTACCAAATACCTGCTTAGTACTGTTGTAACTAGGATTTTGATTAAATCCAAGGTCAATTCCTCCTGATATTTTAATAAAGAAGCCCTTGAATGGTTTAAATGTAAATGCTGCATTACTTAACATCTTATCTGCTATTGTCTGACTATCAACCTCATACAAATATTCGAGCGGATTTTGTAGTGCATTTGAGCTAAATGGATAAGCTGTTTGAAGATTACGGTAAGTGCCGTTGTCGTTATAAGGTGTTAATGTCGGAGGTGCTAACAAAATTCCACCGTACAAATCGCCTCCTCTGTTTCCTCCTCCAAAGTTTTTGTTGTCGAGGTGGTTTTGACTATAAATGAGATTCGCATCTACAGAGACAAAGTCACTCAACTCATGCTTAATAGAGGTACGAAAGTTCATACGTGAATACTCAGAATTTTTAACTATACCTTGCTCGTTATAATACCCCCCACCTAATGAAAACTGTGTCTTTTCATTTCCACCACTAATATTAAGCGTGGTATTATAAATTGGAGCATTCTGCAAAACTAAATCCTGCCAGTCTGTCCCCTCACCTAATGATGTTGGATTCTCAAAAAAAGCAGTCTTATTTTGCGTCATCAACCATTGATTTGTAAATTCTGCATATTCACTAGCATTCATCAAATCCATTTTCTTGCTTGGACTCTGCATGGTATATCCAGACTCTACTTCCACGCTTGTTTTTCCAGATCTACCCTTTTTAGTAGTAATCAGTACTACCCCGTTTGCAGCTCGAGAACCATAAATTGCGGTTGCAGATGCATCTTTTAAAATCTCCATTGATTCAATATCGTTCGGTTGGAGAATTAAAGGAGTTCCGTTATATAAAAATCCATCAATTACATACAATGGATTGTTATCACCAGAAATGGAATTAGTGCCTCTAATTCTTACCTGGATACCTCCGCCCGGAGCTGAATTATTTTGTTGCACAAATACACCAGGTGCACGACCAGCCATTGCCTTCATTACATTTGTAGAAGGATATGCAGTTAAATCCTTTGACTGAATTGATGAAACTGATCCAGTTAAGTCACTTTTTCTCATTGTCCCATAACCTATAGCAACAATTTCATCAAGAACTAAGATATCTTCCTCAAGAGTCACATTGTATGTTTTTGAAGAAGTAATTGGAACCTCTTTTGTTTTCATCCCTATAAAACTGAAAACAAGAACTTCAACATCATTTGAGAGAGTTAACGAAAAATTTCCATTAATATCTGTTGTTGTACCAATCAACAAACCCTTCGCTGTAACTGTAACCCCAGGAAGTGCATCACCACTCTGAGTTGTAACATTTCCTGAAATAGTAATCTCCTGAGCTGAAATAAACCAGCTAGTGAATAAGATGAACAGAAAGCATACAGAAATCTTTTTTAATAATCTTTTCATAAGAAATTCTTTTAATTAATTAATAATAGTACAATGAAGTCAAAAACTTAAATAAACAGTATATTGCAAGAAAACATATTATATCTAGTATCTAATAACATGTAAATCAAGACATAACCTGCTTTTTCAATTTATATTAGAATAAAAACATTGGCCCATACGCTAGAAATACCCTCCTTTTTGAGTAATTTCCTGGATACTATCTCCTTGATGAACCCAATCGAAAATTTCATTTTCATTTACTAAAAATTGTTCGGCACGAATCAATATATCATATGCAATTTCTCTTGGAACGACAACTATGCCATCAATATCACCGACAATTATATCACCAGGTTTTATATCAACATCACCTATTTTTATTGGAATTTGATAATGGGTTATCAAGCATCTTCCCAAACTACCATTTGAAATTCTATACTCGTAAAAAATCGGAAATTCTGCCTTTAATATTTGATGAGTATCGCGTATACCTCCATCAATACATGCTGCTTTGATCTTCTTTCTTTTTGCTGTCGCTGTCATTACTCCTCCCCACAAAGTTGCTTTATCGTCGCGACTGGTATCCCATATGACAAAATGATCTTCAGACATATCATCAAGCATCTGTGTTCTAAATTCCATCTCTCCTGTTATCTTTACGTTTGGGGCACTTTTCACAGTAAAAGCAAAACCTGCTATTGTTTTATATTCCCGCAATGGCTTTATCCTCCCGGGCAACGCCTGTTCTAACATACAAGCTTCTCTCAGGGCATCGTTGATAGCTCCGGTATATAGTTTTTCAAATCTTTGTAATAATTCTTTATCTGGAACTGGAAATCCTTTTCTAGAAATATTTTCGCGGGTTTCAATTAATTTTTCCAGTTTCATCATGCCAATCTCTTTTCTGTACTGATTCGTATCCATTTTTTAATAATTATATTGTTAGGGTATAAAACTTAAAATATCAAACTCATTCCACCATCTACGAAATAGTTACATCCTGTAATGTAACGTCCGCTTTCGGAACATAGAAGTAGCGCTAATTGAGCACAGTCGTCGGGATCTCCTATAAACCCTAACGGTATTTTTTGTACTGTTTTTTCTAAATATTCAGGATCGGATAATGCAGTCTCATTCCTTGCAGTCGCAATAACACCAGGTGCAAGTGAATTGACCGTTATCCCAAAGGGCGCCAGTTGGGGAGCAAGATTAATTACCAAATTGCTCAGTGCTCCTTTGGATGCAGCGTATATACACATATCGGGATGAGGGCGTTTTTCCTGTACAGAGCCTATGTTTAGAATTCGGCCCCATTTTTTCTCTTTCATATGAGGAACAACTCCTTGCATCAACAATAGGGTAGATCGAACATTCACGTTCATCTGCAAGGCAAATTCATCGATAGTTACTTTGTTCCAGGGATTACGAATTTGATGAGAAGCATTGGCTATGAAGATATCTACAGGGGGACAATGTTTTTCTTTTGTGAATTTCTGATAGTTTTCCAAAACATCTTCTCCAGATAGATCAAAAGGCCAAAGCCAGATTTTTCTTCCCAAATCTTTTACTTCTTCCGCGGTCTCTTCCGCCAATTTTGTATTGCTCCGAAAATTGATGATGATATCAGCGCCCGCTTTTGCAAGAGCCAAAACAATAGACTTTCCAATTCCTTGTCCACCACCGGTTATCAATGCGGTTTTACCCGATAAATTGTAATTATTTCGCATAACTTTTTATTTTGTTCCTATTTCAAACCTATAGTTTTATTATATTAAATTCTTGCTGGTTCATTTAAAAAACGAATATTCACACTTACCTACATAAAGAAATGCCTTTTATTTTATTATCAACCCACAATAATTCACCTCTTTCCGCTTCTGTAACGATCAATCCTCCATTCCTCAAGAAAGCACAATTAGTGGGATTTTTACCTGGCAACAAGATCTCTTCGATAATTATTCCTTGAGGAGAAATCACTTTTATTCTTTGTTGACCAAACACAGCCACATAAAGATTATTATTTTCGTCGAATGCCATCCCATCCGGTCCGATGGGACCACCCACCTCAACCCAAGGAGCTACATCGAGCCAGGTAGCGGAAGTAGAATTCCATTTTCCTTTCCAAAGTCGATGTTTGTAGGTCTCAGCAATTATCAGTTCTTTTCCGGCAGCAGTGAAAGCCAAACCATTCGGGAAATATTTATGTTCAGCAATCTTTTTGGCTTTTCCTTTTACCAATGCGCAAACGTATCCTGTTGGTTCGTACCGCGAGTTGCCAGGACAGGTGAAAATCAAGTTTCCGGAATCATCGAAAGCCAAATCATTCGGCTTATCGAGAGGCGTTCCGTTCACGTTGTCACACACGATTCTTGTGCTTTCTCTTTTCGGTTCAAACACAGAAATACAATTGTTTTGTGAATCACAAAACCAGACATGATCATACGTGTCAATTGCAATTCCGTTTGGAGAGCCGTTGGTCGGGTAACGTGTTATCTTATTCTCAACCGAGAATCGAACTAAATCACCGCCTTGTTGTTCCACAAACCATATATTTCCAACCGAATCCACGGCTGGTCCTTCCGGAAAGTTTAATCTTTCTATTAAAATTTGAATCTTATTATCTTTCGTCATCAATTCTATCAATAATCTCAACTCCTATTCGAGGGTATTTCAGAAACAATATTTAGTAGCGAAAAATCCTTTCATCACTAAATGCCTCCAACATTTGGATACCAATCCGGTTTCTTTGGATCTTGATGGAAACGAGCATAGTAATCACCTTTTTCTTCATAATATCGCTCGTATTTATCCATCTTTTCTTCGTCTAACTCTACACCCAATCCAGGTCCATCAGGCACCTTAATACTACCATCAACGTATTCCATTTTCCCTCCTTGAATAATATCATCTTCCAAATAATGATAATGCGCATCTCCGGGCATAGTCATTGCAGGTATAGTTGATGCTGTATGCAACATAGCTGCAAGTTCAATTCCGAATTCTGCCCCGGAATGCATGGCAACACCTAAATTAAAAGTTCTGCATACCGCTGTTAGATCCTTTACCCCCCGTGGACCTTCCCAATAATGTAAATCCGTCAGTATAATATCAATGGCGTCTTGACGGATAGACGGCCCCAGGTCGTCAAATTTATTGGGATACATATTTGTAGCCAAAGGAATTCGTACTTGCTGACGTACAGCTCGCATTCCTTCTATTCCCCATGAGGGGTCTTCAAAATACTGCAATTCCAGGTCTTCCATCCGACGGCCAGCTTTTACGGCTGTTGCTACACTCCAAACCCCATTGGGGTCTATCCTCAATCCAAAATCATCACCCAACTTCTTCCGGCAAAGTTCAAGAACCCGCACTTCCTCCATAGGGTCCATAACACCGGCTTTCAGCTTCATAGCAGTAACACCCAGTGTTTCCTTCAGTTCGATGCAAAATTCCGCCATATCTTCTGCACAAGTATCGTGTCTCCCACCTGGCCGGTCGTATCTCCAGAACAGATAAGCAATCATAGGGATTGAGTCTCGCACTTTTCCACCCAGTAATTGATGCATGGGAACATTGCATGCTTTTCCAATTATATCTAAACAAGCAATTTCTATTGCACCATACAGCCGGGCGTTCGACAGGTAATAGATACTACGCAATACTTTCATTTTGATAGCTTCCAGATCGAAAGGATTCATCCCTATAATCCGCGGTTTCAGTTTCAGGAGCGCAGCTCTTGAGTCGCCGCCGCCTACCTCTCCCAACCCTACAATACCCTCATCAGTGACCAATTCAAGAATGGTTCTCAATAAATATCCCGGATGAACTCCTGTATTATGCCGTAACATGCAATTCATGGGAATTGCCACACAGCGAACTTTTAGATCTACAATTTTCATTTCTATAATATTATTTATAATTAGCAATAATGGATAAGCTTTTCTGACATAATTCGGTTATTTTTTCCCATTCTTGGTTTTTCAACACCTCTTTCGGAAATAAATTCGAACCCATGCCAACACATGTTACTCCTGCTTTAAACCAAGCGGAGAGGCTTTCCTCAGTAGGTTCTACGCCTCCAGTAACCATGATTCTTGACCATGGCATAGGTCCTTTGATATTTTTTATGAACGAAGGTCCCCCGATATTTCCGCCCGGGAAAACTTTTACAATTTCTGCACCCAGTTCTTGGGCGTATCCGATTTCGGTAGTGGTTGCGCATCCAGGAGAGTAGGCTATTTGTTTTCGATTGCAGATTTTGAATATATCGGAGTTCAAGAGCGGGCTAACAACGAAATTCGCCCCCAATTGTATGTATAAGGTCGCCGTAGGAGCATCGACGATGGAGCCAACCCCTATAATCATTTCTGGGCATATCTTGTCTGTCCATTTTAGGAGTTTTGCGAACACTTCATGAGCAAAATCACCTCTGTTGGTAAACTCGAAAACCCGTATTCCACCTTTGTAGCAAGCTTTAACGACCTGTTTTGCGACTTCTGTATCTGCATGGTAGAAAACAGGCACCATTCCTGTATTTATCATCGCCTGATAAACTTCTAATCTTGAAAATTTAGCCATATTAACTTCTTGTTATTGAGTTTATCTGACTACTCGACCACTTTCGTTACCTTTCATCAGATTTTCTACTTCCTTTATCGATACGAGATTGAAATCGCCGTAAACAGTATGTTTTAAGCACGATGCTGCCACGGCAAAATCAAGTGCCTTTTGGTCGTCTTGAGGATAGGAGATCAACCCATAAATTAAACCGCCCATAAACGAATCTCCACCGCCAACTCTATCAACGATGTGAGTGATGTCGTATCGATGCGATTGGTACAATTTATCGGAATACAAGCATCCACCCCAGGTATTGTGATTGGCGTTAATGGAGCCTCGAAGTGTTATTACAATTTTTTTTGCTCTTGGAAAACGTTTTATCAATTGTTTGCAAACTGACTCAAATTCGGTAGCATCAATATTACCTCCAGTGTGCTCTACCTGAAATCTTTCTGGTTTAATCTCGAAGACTTTTTCGGCATCCTCTTCATTTCCTAAAATGATGTCGCAGCCTTCAACCAGTTTTGGCATCACTTCCGATGCTCTTTTTCCATAACTCCAGAGATTTTTTCGATAATTAAGATCGCAGGAAACCGTTACTCCCAATTCATTGGCGATTCGTATGGCTTCGAGGCAAGTATCTGCGGCACCTTGAGAAATTGCTGGGGTTATTCCTGTCCAATGAAACCATTGAGCATCTTTTAGAATTTCTTTCCAGTTAATCATTCCGGGTACAATTTCCGCAATAGACGAGCTGGAACGATCATAAACCACTTTGGATGATCGAGCAACTGATCCCGTTTCGAGAAAATAAATTCCAACACGATCACCACCTCGAATTAAGTTCTGTGTGCCAACATTGTATTTTCGTAATTCGGAAATACACCAGTCGGCAATATCGTTTTGAGGCAACCGAGTAACGTATTCTACCGGAATTCCATAATTGGCAAGAGAAACTGCTACGTTAGCCTCACCGCCTCCAAAAGTCGCAGTGAAGCTGTTCGTTTGAATAAATCGTAAGTATTCGGGACAAGCTAAGCGCAACATGATTTCACCGAAGGTTACAACATTTTTCATATTGTTACTGACTTTTTATTAACCATTAATTAAATTCATTGATATCATTCTCTAAATAAAATTCTTTGAAATGAGTCTTCCTATATGTATTTTTCCAAAGGATGCGATATTTTCTTTTGAATCTTCTAATTTCAATGATATTTACTTGTTCAATCTTAGAAATAGTTCCATTCTTAAGTGAATCAAAAAAATAATGTTAATGAAATTCAAAGTTTATCATCCAATTTTATATAAAGTCTCTACATTCTGTAGATATTACATTATTATTTCAAATAATATTCTTTGCTTTGTACATTACCCATTCGATCCGTCCACGTAATCCGGTAGTTTCCTTTAAATCCACGGAATTTAATTTGTCCGTTTTTATCCGGTTTGGCAGTCAAGTTGGTTTTCCACTCATTGTTTATTAAATTATCAAGTGCATAGTAAGCTGGTTTTGCCACCATGTCGCGAGTGAAAATCCCGGAGATAGACGGCTCTCCGGGTGCACCGCAATCGTCCACCACGTTCCACCAGGTAATTCCCATCATCCGTTCCAGGCTGAACCATAGACGATACAGATTCTGTGTGATGACCGCTTGTATCTTTCTGCCTCTTTCATCGTTTCCCGGTGCTGTAATGGTTATCTCACTCAAGTGAATTGGCAATCTGGCCTGACTTAACCGTTCGTTCCATCCCCAAATATGGTCCGGAGTCTGAATCTCTTTCCCTGCAGCGATGTCCAGGCATTGTTGTGGATTAAAAAGATGCATCTGGGATCCCATAATGTCTACTTTGCAACCTCTGGACAATAGATCTTTTGCCTGATCGGTATAACTCTGGCTGAGATTGTAATCGTTGATGTTTAAAAGAACGTTTTCGGGAAATACTTCAGTCGCCACCTTAAAGGCTTCATACGTATAGTCTCCGGGCATAATGCCATAAACACTTTTCGCAAGGCCACTGCCCGGAACCAACAAGCCTTTCTGGTGATCGGTTGCGCTCTCATTAACTACATCCCAACTGTGAATGCGATCTCCATAATATTCAGCTAACTCGACTATGCGTTTTTCAAATAGCATTTTCAATTTTTTCGTCAAATCCGGAAACATTTCCTCCAGTTGCTCTACTGTTAAATTCTTGTAGGCCTCGGAATATTTTTCACTGTCCAGGTAGTTCTCCAAGTTTCCATACTCAACGATCAATTTATCCATTTTTGCTTTCTCTTCGGGGGTCATGTAATTTTGTATGATCCAATTCGGGTTATGCCATTTTCGGTTACCCCAGATAATTGGATGACCGTGGATACGGATCCCTTTACTCTCCAGGAATTCGATAACAGGATCCGGTGCCGGCCTCCTCCAATGCGGTTCTTTCTTCGGTTCCGCTACACTGTTCCAGTACGATTCCGTATCCCAGTACTCCTCCTTGAAACGCGGACGATTCGGCTGCATTTCAAACGTCTTCCAATAAAAGGCAACTGTGGCCGAATTAAAAAGGGTACCGTACAACTCTTTGTAACGATCATTATATTCCGTCTTCCCCAGCTGATTATAATTGAAAATATGAGCACCGAATTTGAAATCATGCGAAATCTGTTCTATCTTTACTTCTGCTCCCGGTGCAAAATCTGTCAATATCAGTTCACCATCAGCTTTTCTGTGTTTTTCAATATCCTGATCGATTTGTTTTTGTATATCAGGATTCCATATTTTCCAATAAGCTTCACTCATGATCTTTTCACGATCCTCTTTTGAACTTTTTGGAAACGATGTTTGCGCTTGCAATAAAGCACAATAAAACAACACGATTAATGTGATCAATAGATTTTTCATTGTTTACTTCTTTAATTATTTAAGTTTATTGAATATACTTTTAAAGCCAACTTTTTATCGCTAGGAGCATCTAAAGGATGACGTGTCTACGGTATTATCCTCTCCATCCAGCGTGATTAAGAACGGGAAAAGACGTGGAAATTCGTCGTTAGTTGTTTTCCTGGAATAGGAGAATACTAAATATACAATTGCTATGTAATATATATATATATATCATTATTTATTTTAATCTATCTGCTTAATACACCTCAAAACCATCTCCATCTTTCAATAAATCGAATTCTCTCTGTATCATTTTTCCAGACTTGTCTTTCCAACTGACAAGATAACGTCCCTTGAACCCACGAAATCTTATTACCCCGTCTTTAGATGCTTTTAATGTAGTTTTGGTTTTCCATTCCTTATTTATCAGCTCCTCGAGAAGATGATAAACGGGTTTTGGCTTTAGCTCTTTGTCGTATATTCCCGAAAATGAAGGTTCTCCAGGCGCAGCCCCTCCATCAACCACGTTCCACCACGTAATTCCCATCACATTGGGGTAACTGAACCAAAGTCTATATAAATTTTTCGTGATTTCTGCCTGAATTTGTTTTCCGGCTTCACTATCGTCTGGAGCGCTAACGGTGACTTCGCTAACATGCAATGGTTTACCTGCATCAGACATAAGATCGAGTCTCTCGTATATTTTCCCAGGTGTCAATATATCGGCACCATTCGCAATTTTCTTAGATTCTTCAGGATTAAAAATATGCATCTGAAGTCCTACTTGATCTATCCTGATTCCTCTATCTATTAAATTTCGTACAATCTCTAAATATCGGCGGTATAGTGTCATGCCCCAGTGCATATCCGAATCATTAATATTTAGGAATACTGAATCCGGGAAATATTTCATTGCCCATAAAAAACTTTTATAAGTATAATCATCCGGCATCAACCCACGGTTTGCCTGATCGGTTGGCTCATTTACTACATCCCACCGCTGTACTCTCCCCTTATAACGTTCTGCTAAATCACGAATGTGATCTTCAAAATAAGGTTCCATTTCTTTACGATTATCAGGCATCCAAATTGGGGGGCCCCATTGAGGTTGACCATAAATAATAGCATGTCCGTTCATATTTATCCCTTTCGATTCACAAAACTCAACGACAGGATCCGTTGGTGGACGACGATATTCATAAGAGCTACCTGCTTCATACCTTGGTTTTCCCCTTACCGGCTCTAACGTTTTCCAGTAGAAAGGGACAGTAGCAGCATTGAACAGATTCCCGAAAGTGTCTTCATACTTCTTATTTTTCTCAGAACTTCCACAATCTCCAAAAAGAAAAATATTACCTCCAAACAGGAAATCGTGACTTATTTGCTCCACCTTGATTTGGCTTCCTACCGGAAGATTTTCAAATTTCAGAACTGCATCAGATTTTCTATTTTTTTCAATCTCAGCATTAATTTTGTTTTGCACTTGTTCGTTCCAAATGTTATAATAACTTTCACTCATAACATTTTTTGAGTTTTGACTTAAAACCCTGCTGGAACAAATCAAACAGAGCAGCATTAAAAGTGTGAATTTCGTTTTCATTTTCTTATTTACTATTTTAAGTGATACTGTTTTGTTTGTATGTTCCCTTGTCGATCTGTCCATGTAATCCGGTAATTTCCCTTAAATCCCCGGAATTTGATTTTCCCCCTCTTTCCAGGTTTTACAACCAGGTTCGTTTTCCATTCTTTGTTTATCAGTTCGTTTAATACAAAGAAAGAGAGTTTTGGTTCCATTTGTCTCGTAAACAATCCTGACTTCACGGGTTCACCGGCAGCTCCACAATCGTCAACGACGTTCCACCAGGTAATTTTAAAAATGGTTGGCCATGAAAACCAAAGACGATACATATTATACGCAATTATTGCTTGTATTTGATTAGCCTTGTAGTCTTCACCCGGCGCAGGTATGGTGATTTCGCTCAGGTGGATAGGACGTTCCAGGGCATCCAACTCTTTTAAATACTGAATAACATCCAACGGATCCCAGGAAGTGTTATTGTGGTTGATCTTTTTTCCGTCAGCCAAATCCAGACACACCTTATCATTAAAAAGATGCATTTGTAATCCAACGACATCAATCTTAGCTCCTCTTTCAATTAAATTTTTAATGAATGGCGGATAAACTTTTCTCCATGAGTCATTTATATTAAACAAAACCGAAGCCGGGAATTCCTCTTCTGCCCATTTAAAAGATTTATAGGTATAATCGTCCGGAATTACACCGTACCGGGGTTTACCGGGGGTAGGGTCAACACTTTCGTTAACAATATCCCAACTAGGTATTCTATCACCATAGTACGCTGTAATTTCTCTGATTCTTTTCTCGAACAAACGCTCCATTTCGTCAACTTTATCCGGAGATTTAGATATCCAGGTAGGATGATTCCATCCGGTATTCCCCCAAATTAAGGGATGCCCATGCATATGTATACCTTTCTGTTCACAAAATTCTATGATTTTCTCTGGAGATGGCCGTCTCCAATGAAACTCTTTCCACGGTTCCTTTAAGTTGTTCCAATAAGAGGGTGAGTCAATTTCAGAGGCTTTATAACGAGGCTTTCCCGGCTCTGGTTCGAAGGTTTTCCAATAAAAAGCAATAGTTGCTGAGTTAAATAATGTACCGTATAATTCTTTGTACTTTCTATTCAATTCATCCGCACCAAGTTGGTCAAAATTAAATATATGAGCGCCAAACTGAAAATCGTGTGATATTTGTTCTATCTTCACTTCCGTACTTTTTGCCAGATTCTTCAGGGTAAGTTCTCCATCCGCTTTCCTATATTTTTCGATATCACGGTCAATTTGTTTCTGTACCTCGAGATTCCATTTTTCCCAATAGGCTTTACCCATAATTTTCTCTTTATCGTCTTGCACGCTTTTAGGTAAAACAGGTTGTGCCTGTAAAGAAGTGAAAAACAATAAATTTATCAATATGAACAATACCTCTCTCATAATTTAACTTTTTAGGTTTATTGAATTTTCTTCATAATAATCCTTGTTGAAAAAGAATTTCAATCCGATAAAAATTAGCACGGCTCCTAAAAGATAAAATCCGGCCAAGAACATAATCCCCGTTTCCATATTGGCCACGGTTTTAATTTTACCTAAAATTACAGGTGCCAATGCACCCACAATAAATGCAAATGCGAGCATAATTCCCATGGATGAAGACCGGTATCGGGGCTCAATTACGTCAAATAATGCAGCAAACAGGTTGGAGTCATATATCCCCCTGAACACACCAAACAAACCCATAGCTACATAACACCAAAGTTTACTATCGGCATTACCCATCCAATAAATGAAAGGTGCGCCTAACAGTAAGCCGATAATCTCTATTTCCATACGTATTCCTTTTCTTTTGAGTGCAAGGCGGTCTGAGATACGAGCACCAAGCATCACCCCGAAAAATGCAAAAAGAAAATGATACAAAGTAGAGTGTAAGCCGGCTGCCGATAATGACATATTGAATTTTTCATGAAGATATGTGGGCATCCAGGTAAGGTAACCAACATTGACAAAACACATGCACCCGAATGCAAGGCTCAGAAAATAAACCGTCTTCTTTGAAAAAATCGCTCTAACAATCTCGATAAATGAAGGTTTTTCCTCGTTTTCATTTAGTTCGTCTTTTGGCATTGGTGTGTCCTTAACCCTCCACAATACAACGAAAGCCCACAATATACCTACTAATCCGAAAGATAAAAATGCCATTCGCCAACCGAAATTTTCGCCGATATATCCCGCGATGAATCCACTTGCAACAATTCCGACGTACAACGACGTTTGGTGGATAGACATAGCCATTGCTCTCGTTTTCTTGTGAAATTGTCCAATTAAGGAAGTAGCTGCCGGGTAATAAAAGGCCTCACCTCCACCTGTTGTAATACTACGTAGCACAATTAATAAAACAATACCGCCGGCAAAACCTGTAAACAATGTACCGATGCTAAAAATAAGCAAGCTGAAAAAGATAATCCACTTGCGACGAAACAGATCACCTGCAAAGCCTGCCACAGGAACTAAAATCCCGTAAACAAGCGTAAAGAGGGTGGCAACTAAACCAATCTGAACATCATCGAGCATAAGATCTGCTTTAATCAAAGGTATTACGACATTAAATATCTGCCGATCGCCCTGATTCAGAAAATAGGCAACCCAAAATATTCCAATTAATTCCCATTTGTATGGAATTAATTTTCTTTTCGCTTCTGGCTCTTTAGCATTAAAGGTGTTTTTTTGCATAGAAATTCAATATTTATTGCGCAAGTAAAATTTTTCACTAAAATGAGATTATAGATTTTGTTAAATAAAGGTTGTCAATTCAATGTTATCTTACAATATTTATTATAAATTGAAAAGTATCATTTTTAATACAACCTTAATCGTTATTTTTTAGAAAATAACCGGTGGAAAACCAACGAAGAACAAAATTCATGATAATCGATTTGAATTTTAATCCAATGTCGTGACTTTCACGCAAAATCCTTAATACAGAAACTCCCTTTTATACGAAAAAGACACTTAACTACTGGATATACAATAATTTGAAAGATCGTTTTAAAAGTTAAGATAGACGCTATTGTAACTAATTAGAATATAGGAATCACTTGTTTTATTTAGGATCTATCCAAGATTTCAATTCATTATTATTGAATCTAAATCTATTATTGCAAAATTAATGCTTTTGAATTCGTTTTTGCAATTATTTTATGTTAATTTTTCGTAAATTTATTTTTTTATTGATCTGCTTTGGCAAATATATTCCTAAATAATATATATATTGACTTATTTTAAAAAAATAAGCAATTATTTGTAATACGTGTGTCTTCTATAATTGTTTTATCGTCAAATTTACGACAACTTTCCGATCAGCGTTTTATAATAGTGAATAGCTTAATTATTTGAATGATTTACATAAAAAATGCAAGTGTCATTATAAAAATTAATTGACAAATAAATATGATTAATCAAACTTAGTGTTAATTTTGCATTATAAAATTAAAACATATGATACAAGTAATACACAGAGCATTTAATATTCTTGAACTGCTGGCGGAGAACACGAAAAATGAGATCAGTTTATCAGAAATCGCCGACACCTTACATTTAAACCATTCCACATGCGCCAACATACTGAAAACACTGGTCAGTAGAAATTACGTTGAACAAGTAAAATTCAAAGGAAATTACAGGTTGGGTTATATGGCTCAACAATTGGCAAACCTTAATCCTTATGATACGAGATTGATCAATGTATCAAAATTACCGCTGGAAATACTGATGAACGAAATTAATGAGACCATCATTCTATCCAAGATAAAAAATGACAAACGAATACTAATAAAAGAGATAAATTGCACTCATGAGGTTTATGTTAAGACATCCAGAGAATCGTCTGTTTATAAGGCGACTACAGGGCGCGTGATATTGGCTCACTACTCTCCGAGAGAATTCGAAGATTTTTTTCAGCGGGCTGGATTACCCTCGAAAGAGGAATGGCCCGAAGTGGAAACAAAATCAGATTTAACCAAATTTTTAACCGAAATTAGAAAGGATCAATTTGCTTTTTCGCATAACAATCGGGTAATAGGCCTTGCAACACCTATATATATAAACAATAAAATCTATGCAAGCTTAGGCATCTATTTACCCGATATACGTTTTGGGGAATCAGAAAAAGTTAAAATGATTAACGCATTAAAACAAACAACCAATACTATAAATAATGAATTGAAATTTATACGCTAAACAAATAAGGCCGTAACGCTAAAATGACAAATATCAACTCAATTTTGATAATAAAAATTTCTATAAAAACAGATAACGAATAGGGTCTACCCTTTAAAAATAAAATAAACTGCCAGGACCAGGAAAACAAATCCTACCAGGTGGTTCATCTTTAATGGGGTCTGAAAAGCAACGGAAGAGAAGACAACAAAGACCACCAATGTGATAACCTCCTGAATAACCTTCAGCTGGACGAGCGAAAACGCTCCGCCGTTTCCTTCAAACCCGATCCGGTTTGCCGGAACCTGAAAGCAGTATTCAAAAAAAGCGATTAGCCAGCTGAAAACAATTACACCAAAAAGCGGGAGTTTGCTTAACCACGAATTTTCAGCAAGTCTGAGGTGCCCGTACCAGGCAAAAATCATAAAGATATTGGAGCAGACCAGAAGCCCGATAGTGAGAAGATAATTCATAACCGTTACTTAAAAACCGGGCGCAAAAGTAATGAAAATCCAGGTTAAAACAGCCTCTTAACGGGTAAAATTTATTTTCTGATTGGGCACTACACCAATTCCCGACAGATCGTTCGCGATAATTTTGCCGTTCTGCAAACGGGCTCCGTCAAAACAATCGTTAGCAATCAGCAGGGCTCCGTCCAAATCGGCAAAATCCATTCCTGAACAAAGTTGAGATGCAGCAGAAATAGCACATGACGTTTCAGTCATACATCCCATCATCACTTTCATTCCCAATGACTCGGCAACTCTACGCATCTTCCAGGCCTCGCGCATGCCGGTACATTTCATCAACTTGATGTTAATGCCCGAGAACACCCCTTTCAACCGCTCGACATCGGTTAACCGCTGGAGTGACTCGTCGGCAAAAACAGGCAGAGGGCTCTCTTCCGTCAATCGGGAAATATTGTCCAGATCCGACTTCGGCATTGGCTGCTCTATCATTACAACCCCTTGGTCCTTCATCCAGTGAATCATGTCGAGTGCCGCTTGACGGTCTTTCCAACCCTGGTTAGCATCTACCGCCAGCGGCAGGCCGGTAACGGAACGGATGGCTTCAATCATGCGCTTGTCGTCCGGGCCGCCCACTTTTACCTTCAGGATGTTAAAGCGTCCCATTGCTTCGCGTGTTTTCTCACGCACCACATCATCCGTATCGATACCGATGGTAAAAGTAGTGTCGGGAACATCCATTCTGTCCAGTCCATACCTCTTATACCACGTCACGCCGGCAATTTTCCCGGCTAAATCATGCAACGCTATGTCCACGGAAGCTTTGGCCGCCGTATTGTTAACCGAAATACCATCCACATATTCTAGAATCTCATCCAGACATAAGGGATCGGGGAAGGCAGACAGATCGACTTTCTTCAGGAATTCAATAACCGAAGCCTGCGTCTCTCCCAAGTACGGAGGTAGCGACGCCTCACCGTAACCCGTAAGCCCGTCGTATTCAAGTTTAGTGAGTACAACCGGCGTTGTTTTACGGGAGAAACCCGATATGGTAAACGTGTGGCGCAGTTCAAGGTCGTAAGGAGCCCAGAATAATTTCATTTTGGAAGAACTGTTTTTTTCGTTGTCATTGTCGCTGTCTGGATAAAATTCTGCCTGCCTGGATTCATGGTTTGTAAAAAGCATTGTCCGGAACTCCTTCGATACCGTCCGTGTTTACTTCACCGATAATTCTTCGGGCACACAGATAACGACCGGTATTATATTCATCGTAAAGCGGATCGGCAGGATCAAAACTGCCTATCTGAACATAATCCGACGCATGTATAAACCGTCGGTTCCCGATATAAATGGCTACGTGGACAACCCTTTCTTTCGGATTTTCCGCCGTCGCCTTCGTCCCGAAAAAGAGCAAATCACCCGGTTCCAGGTTTGAAAAATTGCCGTTATCATCCACCGGTTTTCCGGTCAACACCTGCTGCGAAGCATCCCGTTGAAGAATAACCCCGTGAAGAAAATAGACCAGTTTGGTCAACCCACTGCAATCTAATCCCTTGAATGAAGTGCCGCCCCAAACGTAAGGAATTCCCATAAATTGCCTAGCGACCCTCACTATGCTTTCCGGGGTAAGCTCCATATCCTGTAACCACTTCTTCAACTCCTTGGCATCGGACTGCCGTATATAGGCTTCACGCCCGTCGGGATACCCTACCCGATAAAAACGGCCTTTCTCTCCTTTCAGTACAAGCATATCCCCGATCACCAAATCGGATACCGTTTGCGATTTAACATCCGCTTTTTCGTAGGAAAATGCATACAACGCAATTACTACCACCTTTTCTTTTTTGTTGTATTCATGTAGCTCTGACTCAGTCATTGTTCTTACAGCATCAGAAACCCATCCGACGTATCCGTCCGGCGCCTGCACGCGTCGCCAACCACCCTTTTTATCCAAGAGCCTGACTGGCATCCCCAGCAAAACTTCCGATACAGTCTCACTGCCATGGGAACTGCCGGAGTGCATTTTTTCTACCGAATTGTAGATCACTCCCCAACATTTTTCACCAACGGCATCATCGGGCACATGTTTTTCCCTGACCTGTTCTATAATGTGTTGCATACCGCTTTGCTGAGCCATAAAACATAATGTTGAAATATCTACAAAAGGAACAAAGAAATTACTTTTCCATCCTTTGCCGGATAAATTAACAGAGCGAATTTACAATTTTTATTTCAATTGAAGCATAATACCGGCAAAATTTAGTATAAAATACAGAAAATCACTATCTTTGATCTCAGAAGAAAAGGAGGAAAATACATGAAAACAAGGATAAAAAAAGACCTGTCTTTTATTTTAATTGGCTTTTGCTGTGCAGGATCAGTCGCTTGTGGGCAACCTCAAAAAAAACAAAGTGAAAAAACCGAAAATCGTGTAATGGACACATCTCAACACCCCAACAATGAAGCAAGAAAACTTGCCGAAGGACTTAAAAGAAAAGGCATTTCCGATAAGCGGGTTTTAGCTGCCATCGGTAATGTTCCCAGACACCTTTTCATTGATGAACGTTTAGCGGAATATGCCTATCTCGACCGTCCACTGCCTATCGAAAAAGGGCAGACCATTTCCCAACCTTACACGGTAGCCTTTCAGACGGAACTGCTAGAGCTGAAACCAGGCGAAAAGGTACTGGAGATTGGTACAGGAAGCGGATATCAGGCAGCCGTACTGTGTGAAATGGGTGCTGATGTTTACAGCATAGAGCGTTATCAGGAGTTACACCTTCAAGCGAAAGAAACACTCAATAAGCTGGGTTATTATCCCCGTTTATTTTTCGGTGATGGTTTCGAGGGGCTACCTCAACATGCACCTTTTGACAAAATATTGGTTACGGCAGCTCCTGAAAAAACCCCTGAAAAACTGTTGAATCAGCTCAAAATAGGTGGCTGGATGGTGGCACCCATAGGCGGCCGGCAAGGGCAAAGAATGACGGTTATAAAACGCATAAGCAACGATAAATTCAGGGAATCCGAACACGGCGATTTCATTTTTGTCCCTATGCAAAAAGGCACGGACGAATAAAATGCACTATCTTTGTCGCTTCATTTCTAAAATTTTATAAAATGAACAGACAAAAACAATTTTCAGACCGGAAAACGTTTCGTTTTAAACGATTTGCCCGAAGATCGTACAGCGTTTTCAACAGTATTCACAAATCCGTCACCATCGGTGTACTTTCGGGTTGTGCATTATTAAGTGCCCACGCCGCATCGGTAAATCCTACGGAAAAGACAGGTATTCAGGCGAAACCGGACACCATTCCCGTAAAAGAACTGGATGAAGTGGTGGTTACCGCTTCAAAAGCCCCACTGCCACTGAATATGACAGCCAAACTGGTAACCGTAATCACGAGCAAGGAGATTGAGCGGGCGCCCGTCAGAAGCACCGAAGACCTTCTCAATTACGTAGCAGGCGTAGATATCCTGCAACGCGGACCGCACGGCGTACAGGCGGACATATCCCTCCGGGGTGGCTCATTCGACCAGGCCGCCATTTTACTTAACGGTGTTAACCTTACCAATCCCCAGACCGGACATTACAGTTTCGACATTCCCATCAACCTTTCCGATATTGAGCGTATAGAAATTGTTCAAGGCCCATCATCGTTGATTTTCGGCGCCGGCGCATTTTCAGGTGGAGTAAACATCATTACAAAGAAAGACACCCACTCAAACGCTTTCTTCAAAACGGAAGGTGGAATGCACGGGCTTTTCGGCGCGGAAGCACGGGGGGCATACAAGACGGCCAATTCCGTACACCGTTTGTCGGCAGGCTACAAACACTCCGGCGGATATATCAAAAACAGCGACTACGACATCGTCAACCTACTGTGGCAAAGCCGGTACAACTTCGACAACTCCACAATCGACGTCCAGGCGGGAGTGAACGATAAAAAATACGGTGCCAACACGTTTTACACGGCCGCATACCCTCAACAATACGACGACACACGTGGAGTATTCGCATCGGTAAAAGGCGAAACGGGTGGAAAACTTAAATTTATTCCGCAGTTGTATTGGAGCAGACATTACGATGTGTATCATTTGTTCAGGCCCGGGACAACCGACATACCATCGTGGTACACAACACCCAACTACCACCGCAGCGATGTTTATGGCCTTAACTTGAACATGCAATATGCTTCGGATCTGGGTATAACAAGTTTCGGAGGCGAATTCCGCAACGAAGGCATCTTGAGCAGCAACCTGGGTCGTTTGATGCGTCAAAAATCCGGTAATTACGACAAATGGGATAACCGCTCGAACATCAGCTTTTTTGTCGAACACAACTTTGTTTTCGATAAACTCACACTCTCCGTAGGAGGGCTTTATAACTACAACACCGCCCTTGCCGACACACTTAAAGCCAATGGTTTTTATCCCGCAATAAACGTATCTTATCGTACAAACGATGCCGTGAGCCTTTACGCGTCTTGGAGCAAATCCACACGCATGCCTACCTTTACTGACTTATACTACAAGGCAGGAAAACACCGTGGTTTTGCTGGATTAACACCCGAATACTCACAATCCGTAGAAATTGGATGGCGATACAAAAACAGTGTTTTAACCGCTAACCTGAATGTTTTTTACACCAAAGGGGATAATCTTATCGACTGGATACTAAACCCCCTGGATGGATTTTACCATGCTCAAAACCTTGCCTCCCTCGGCACTTACGGAGCAGGTTGGGATGCCACTGTAAATATGCATCAATGGCTGGGCGAACAACAACCTCTGCAGTCCATACAAATAGGCTATCAATATATGTCGCAAAAAAGCGACGAGGCCCGCCAGAACAACCCCGTTTCGGCGTATGTGTTTAACTATTTGCGGCACAAATTTACCGTTGGCGTGCAACACCGGATTGTTAAAAATCTCTCGCTATCTTGGAACCTGCGTTGGCAGGACCGCGCCGGAAATTATTTAAAGTACATCACCGAGATAAAAGAAGAGCAGCCAACAGCCTTCCAACCGTTCGGATTAGTGGATGTCAAAGCCAATTACGCTTTACGCAACATAAACATTTTTGTTAATGCCAATAACATTTTCAACACCACGCATGTGGATTTTGGGAATATTCCGCAACCGGGATTCTGGCTGACGGGAGGCATGAGTTATACGTTAAAATAGTTAATTATTCATAATTTTTATAACTTTACTAGTATTATGTATTGCATAGTATTATTCAAAGCATTAATTTTGTTCCATTGATAGAATAGTTGTATCCGAATTCAATTAGAATACTTCAATTTAATTAGATTCTCTTCATGATTAAACTCAAAAAAATAAACAAATCGTACCACACCGAAGCCATTTCTCTGCATGCCCTTAAAGATATCGATCTGGAGATTGAGTCCGGTGAATACGTCTCAATTATGGGAGCCTCCGGTTCCGGGAAATCCACATTATTAAATTTAATGGGAATCCTGGACAGTTACGATTCGGGCGAATATCGCCTTAACGGTACCCTGATCAGAAACCTGACCGAGACACAAGCAGCCAAATACCGCAACGAGCTGATAGGATTCGTGTTTCAATCGTTCAACCTGATCAACTTCAAAAACGCGTTGGAAAACGTGGCTCTCCCTCTCTACTACAAAAATGTCAGCCGGAAAAAGCGAAACATTATCGCAATGGAACACCTCGATAGGATGGGGTTAAAAAACTGGGCACACCACTTGCCCGGCGAATTATCGGGTGGGCAGAAACAACGGGTTGCCATTGCACGCGCTATGATATCGAATCCAAAAGTGATCCTTGCCGACGAACCTACTGGCGCTCTCGATAGCCAAACCACCGTTGAAGTAATGGATGTCCTTTCCGATTTAAACAGACAGGGCATCACCACCATCATTGTCACTCATGAACAGTCAGTCGCCGATGTCACCAATCGGATTATCCGGCTAAAAGACGGGGAAATTGAATCGGAAATTCGTAAAGACGGCGCGCACCGTTTTTACACTCTCAACTCGTAACAAATATGAACGACCACCTTCAGGAAATACTTCAGACCCTGCGTAAAAATAAGCTACGTACGGCGCTCACCGGACTTTCGGTTTCTTGGGGAATCTTCATCCTCATTGTTTTGTTGGGTGCAGGGAACGGATTGAAAAACGGGGTCATGGAAAACTTCAGCGACAGGGCTGTAAACCGCATAACACTCTGGTCAGGGACAACATCCATGGCACACAACGGGCTTAAATCGGGGCGAAACCTGCAGTTTGCGAACAAAGAAGTAGACCTCATCAGGACCGATGTAAACGAAAGCCGTCTTATTGCGGCACGTGTAGACAGGACACAAACCATCTCCTTCGGTCCGGAATATGGCTCATACAACGTACGCGGCGTAATGCCCGATTACCGGGAAATAGAAAGGCTGGTGATTAAACCCGGCGATGGGCGTTTTATCAACGGCCTGGATGTAAAAGAGACCAACAAAATAATTATCCTGGACAATAAAATTGCCGAAACGCTCTTCAAAGGAGAAAAGGTGTTGGGAAACTATGTGAAGGTAGGGGAACTGATGTTTAAAGTTGTTGGCATAAACACCAAAAAAGAACGTTGGGGAACGCCAACCGCCTACATTCCGTTCTCAACGGCACAGGCTATTTTTAATCCGGACAAGAAGTTCAATCAGATTACGTTCACCGTGGACGGACTGGAAACGAAAGAAGAAAATGACCGTTTCGATAAATCCCTACGTAGCTTGCTGGGAAGAAGCCTTAATTTCAATCCGGAGGACAGGCAGGCTCTGTGGGTAAACAACTCACAGGCCGAATATATTGAAACGCAAAAGATTTTTGGAGGAATCACTTTGTTTGTCAGCATCATCGGGATCCTCACCCTAATTGCAGGCATTGTCGGAGTAAGCAATATCATGCTGGTCTCCGTCAAAGAGCGGACAAGGGAGATCGGAATCCGGAAAGCTATAGGCGCATCACCGTTGTCTATACTGAAAACCATCATTCTGGAATCGCTGATCATTACGGCTATTTTCGGATATATCGGGATGATCCTGGGGGTCGGGTTAACCGAGCTGATAAACTTCGTAATGGAACAGTCCGCCAACGGACAACCCGTTACCGACGAAGTCCAGATGTCGGTTTTTAAAAACCCCACAGTCAACATGGGATATGCCATTTTCGCTACTGTTGTCCTTGTTATCGCGGGCATCATTGCCGGATACCTGCCTGCCCGAAAAGCGGTCAGAATAAAACCGATTGAAGCCATGCGCCAGGAATGATTGCTGAAACTCGTCAAAGAAAAAAATGAATAACAAATTGCAAAAAGATAACGGTATTCGTGTAACCAAAACTTCCCTTTGGAGGCGATTGGGCGGGGCTTTATTCGACCTCGACCGCTGGTACGAGATATGGGTAACCATTACCCACAACAAATCGCGCAGTTTCCTCACGGCATTCGGGGTATTCTGGGGGATGTTTATGCTTGTATTGATGGTTGGAGCGGGAAACGCGTTGAGTAAAGGCATCTCCTCCCAGGTAGAAGGGTTTGCAGGCAACTCCTGCTTTTTCTGGACACAAAACACATCGGAAGCGTACAAGGGGTTCCGCAAGGGACGCCGATGGGACATGTTGAATAGCGATGTGGAAATCATCCGCAGCAAAGTACCTGAGTTGCAACACCTCTCGCCCATGCTCTTTGGCGGTTCTAACGATAAGAATGTGGTTCGTGGGGAAAAAGGCGGATCGTACCAGGTAAAAGGGTGCTACCCCGAATACGACCTGATTGAAAAAAGTAAAATAATCAGCGGAAGATTTATCAACGATATAGATATTGCCGAAAACCGCAAGGTATGCATTATCGGTGAACGTGTTTACGAAGTGTTGTTTCAAACCGGAGAAGACGCCATTGGAAAACTGGTAAAGGTGAACGGTATTTATTTTCAGGTTATCGGCGTGGCCCGTAGAATGGCCAATGCAAGCATTGGTGGCTCAACCGATGAATCGGTCATCCTGCCTTTCAGCACCATGCAAAAAGCATTTAATCAAGGCAACATCATCCATTTTCTCGGGGCGACCTCCCGGCCGGGAGTAAAAGTAAAAGTGGTGGAAAATAAAATTAAAGAAACGCTCAGGAGTGTCCACCAAATCAGTCCCGATGACAAGGATGCCATCGGTTCGGTGAATATTGAAGATCAGTTTACGATGTTCAATAACCTGTTTATCGGTATCAACGCGCTCATCTGGATTGTGGGACTGGGAACATTGCTTGCCGGCGCTATCGGTGTAAGCAACATCATGCTCGTCACCGTTCGGGAACGGACAAAAGAGATCGGCATTCGCCGGGCATTGGGTGCAACGCCGTCAAACATTATCGGGCAAGTGCTGACGGAAAGTATAGTGCTTACCGTCCTGGCCGGGATCGGAGGAATCGTGCTGGGGGTCGGACTGTTGTCCGCAATTGGGGTTGCACTAAGTCAGGGCGATCAGTTTTTCAAAGATCCTCAGATCGGATTCGGCATGGCAGTAGGCTCGCTAACGATATTGCTGGTCATCGGCACTTTTGCAGGATTTATCCCTGCCCAGCGCGCGATAATGATCAAACCTATTGAGGCAATCCGGGAAGAATAAATGTGTTAAATTAAACATCAAACTTTAAATATCAAACGATAACTCAAATGAAAAAAGTACTTAAAATCGCCGGTTTAGTTCTCCTGGGACTATTGGTAATCTGGACGTTTGTATTTTTATATCAAAAATCGCGCCCAAAAATAAAAACGTACCGGATTGAAACCGTTACTAAAAACAATATCGAGAAACGAACGGTAGCAACCGGAAAGGTACAGCCGCGAAATGAGATTCTCATTAAACCGCAAATGTCTGGTATTATCTCGGAGATTTACAAAGAGGCGGGCGAGAAAGTGGTTGCCGGCGATGTTATCGCCAAAATACAGGTGATTCCTGACATGGTCAACCTGAGCGGTGCTGAATCGCGCGTTGAAAGAGCTCAACTGTCCGCCGATCAAAGCCGGAGCAACTACGAGCGTGACCGGAAACTGTACGAAAATCAAGTAATTTCGAAAGAAGAATTCGAGAAGGTACAACTTCAGTACAGAAACGATCAGGAAGAGCTTCGGGCAGCCACCGACAACCTAAGCCTGGTACGTACGGGAATTACCAAAAGCTCGGCCAAATACAGCAATACCCTCGTTCGTGCCACCGTGAGCGGAACAATCCTTGATGTTCCTGTGAAGGTAGGAAACTCGGTTATACAGTCCAACAACTTCAACGACGGCACTACCATCGCATCCGTTGCCAACCTGAGCGATATGCTTTTCGTAGGAAAGATTGACGAAACCGAGGTGGGAAAACTGTCTGTGAATATGCCTATGGAAATCACCATCGGAGCCATTCAGGACAAGAAAATTCCGGCAAAACTGGAATATGTTTCTCCCAAAGGCGTGGAAGAGAGCGGAGCTATCCTTTTTGAGATGAAAGCCGCCATGGAGATGCCGGCGGATGTCTTTATCCGTGCCGGATACAGCGCCAACGCCGATATCATCCTCGACCGTCGCGACAGTGTGCTTTCCATTTCCGAGAGCTGTGTTGAGTTCAGCAATGATTCGGCGTTTGTGTATACCGTAAAAAGCGAGAAGCCACAGGAATTTGACCGCAAGTACGTAAAAGCGGGCCTTTCTGATGGGATCAATATTGAAATCCTTGAAGGGTTGAAAATGAATGATAAGGTACGTGGCAATGAGATCATTGAAACGAAGAAATAAGAAGTATGAGGACATTTACCATTATCGCTATTTTTTGTTGTTTGTCAACGATGGCCCAAGCGCAGCAATATACGCTTGAAGAGTGCATCAATATTGCCTTGCAAAACAACAGAAACATCAAGCAGCAAGAGCTGAGCAAGGCACAGCGCCAAATCGCATACTCACAAGCAAGAAACGATCTGTTACCCAGTGTAAACGCATCCGCAGGACAAAACTTTGTTTTTGGCCGATCTATAGGACTTGACAATACCTATCAAAACACCAACTCATCTCAGAGCTCGTTTGGAGTGGGCGCGGACATTACGTTGTTTGACGGATTGCGGATGAAACACAATATCGATGCTAAACGCGCCGATTTAAGTGCTGCCGAAGCCGATCTGGAGAAGTTTAAAGACGACATAGAAATGAGCGTGGCGACCGCTTTTCTACAGGTGCTGCTGCAAAAGGAGCTGTTGCAGATTGCCAGCGAACAAATTCAATTGACGGACTCCAATATGAATCGCCGGAAGGAACTGATCAAGAGTGGCAAGATGGCTCATGGCGAGATTTATGAACTGGAAGCCCAGCGTGCCCGAGAAGAACAGAACAGGGTCCAGGCAGAAAGCAACCTCAAGCTGGCGTTGCTTGATCTGGCCCAGATTATGGAGCTGGAGGATTTTTCAGATTTTAATGTCTCGGCACCATCGGTGGAGTCAATTCTCAGTGAAGGAGTACTACTCTCAACCTCCGATATTTTTCAAACTGCGTTGCTTACCCGTCCCGAAATCAAAGCAGCTGAATACCGGCTTCAAAGTAGCGAAAAAGAAGTATTGATGGCTAAGTCGCAACTCTACCCCTCCCTCTCTTTCGGCGCTAACTTCGGAACCGGATACTACAACATGAGCGGACGCTCGAACGATCCGTTTCACACTCAAATCCGGAACAACATGAGCAATTCGCTCGGGTTCAGCCTGCGAATCCCTATCTTCAATAAATTCCAGACAAAAAACAGTATCCGCACGGCAGAACTTGCCGCAGAAAACAACCGGTTGGAGATAGATAAAGTGAAAATCGATCTCCGCAAACGCATTGAGCAGGCGTACCACAACGCCTTAGGTGCTCAAAGCAAATGGAAAGCAACGCAAAAATCAGAAATATCGGGACAGGAAGCGTTCCGTTTCGCACAAGAGAAATTTGATAACGGACGCGCTAACTCCTACGAACTTTTTCAAGCGAAAAGCAACCTCACACAAACATTATCCGATCAGGCGCAGGCAAAATACGAATATGCTTTTCGCCTAAAGATACTGGAATTGTTAAAAAAATGATTTTTTGTAACCGAAACTGAAAACCGAACGTCTTATATGTAAACATTAATGACTCCCATTATGAAACATCTCGTATTTACAAATCTATTGATTTTCTCCTTTGTGCTCTTTGCGAACAACGCATGTGCTCAAAGCAACCGTATCACGAACAGAAATTACGATGTGACGGCATTTTCCGCCATGGTATCAAACACGGTCGGCAACATAGAATACACTCCGTCTTCCCATTACAGTGTAAGCGCCGAAGGCAACGAAGAGATGGTTAACAACTTGGTGGTAACCGTACAAAACAGCCAACTCAACCTATCGATGAAGAAAAACCTAAAAAGGCTATTCGGCAACCGGCGATCCGGAAAACTGGTCATCAGGATAAGCTCACCCTCACTCAATTTTATTGAATCAAACGGCGTGGGAAACATTGAATTGAAAGGGACCCTGGATACGCCTCAATTCAAGATTGTCTCCACGGGCGTGGGAAACATCGCTGCTCAACATTTTACCTCCGGCAATATCGACATTACTTCTGAAGGGGTAGGGAATATAGAAATAAAGGGATCGGCCACTTCGGTATCTGTCGTATCAAAAGGCGTGGGAAATGTAAAGCTTGAAAACCTGAAAGCCGCTCGTGTGCGAATCGAATCGGATGGTGTGGGAAATGTTTCGTGCCACGCTACAGAATCGGTGGACATCAATACAGACGGAATCGGGAATGTCACTTACTACGGCAACCCACGCACCAAAAACATCAGCAAGGGAGGAATCGGGAAAGTAAGGCCAGGAGATTAACGAACAATATAACACTCTACTTTTAGATTAAACTCTAATCAAAAAAACGGGCGCTTGTTTGAAAGCTCCCGTTTTTATTTGTATGCCACTATCACGATCCGTCACTCCACCATTTTTCCTGTCTTCCGCACTTTTTCGGGACACCCAAATTATTTCACTGTTAATCAACGGAATATGAAAATAATTTACTGATTTTGGGTGTCCCGATTTTTTCAACATGTTCATCCGAGAAAAGAAAAACCGCTCTGGGATCGTTAGCATTCAGATAATTAGCAAGTGTCGCGGCAGATACAAGGTGGCGAAAACAATAGGTTGCGCCACTGAGCAGCACAAAATCGATCAACTCAAATTACAGGCAAGATCCAAAGCCGTGGACAACCTGATCGCCGGCCTAAAGATACAGACGGAAAACATGAAGAACAAGGAGCGGGAAAACAGGGGAAAGATAGCCTTCGTCGTGCCCACACAACAAAAATACGTGATCAGCGTGGAGCGGCAGCAGAAAATAAAGGAGGAGTTGTACCTATACCTGCTGAACAAGAAGGAAGAGAACGAGCCGGTTGGATGTCATCACTTCCGGAACACTGCCCCCCAACCCGGCCGAACTGTTGAAAAGCGAACGGTTTGACGCAATGATTGAGGAGCTAAGAGGAAGATATGACTATATCCTGCTGGACAATCCACCCTATGACGTTGTCGTGGACGCCTTGTTATGCGCCCGTGTCGCGGACCGGACAATCTATGTGGTGCGCTCGGGACTGTTTGACAAACGCGCGCTTCCCGACCTTCAAGAGCTGTACGAATCGGGAAAGATGCCGAACATGAGCGTGCTGCTCAACGGAATGGACCCCGAAAAACAGGGGTACGGGTACGGATACGGGTATGGGTATGGGTATGGAAGCAATGTTAACCCAAAGCCTTTGTATAAACGGATATTGGGATTATAGAAGTCCGATGCTCGCGCGGCCATTGCCAATTGCCCAAAAGTTTCCCGAATATTTTGCGTGGATTATTTGGATAATCCGGCGCATTTATGTAAATTCGCAGTTCAACTTCGGATTTGCATAAACATGGCATGACTAACTCATTTATCAAAAGAGACATAACGCCCGTGATGCTCGATATGCATCGGTATTTTCCCGTCATCACGATGACAGGACCGCGTCAATCGGGGAAAACCACCTTGTTACGCAAGGTTTTTGACAAGCTACCTTATTATTCGTTGGAAAACTTGGATATCCGGCGCTTTGCGATGAACGACCCGACCGGATTCCTCAGCCGCCATCCCGAGGGCATGGTTTTGGATGAGGTACAGCATACGCCCGACTTGCTGTCGTACATTCAGGGAATGGTAGATGAGAATCCCGAAAAACGTTTTGTGCTTTCGGGCAGCTCGCAGTTCTCGGTCATCAGGCAGATTACCCAATCGCTTGCCGGACGGACCGGCATGTTGGAGCTGATGCCCTTGTCGTACAACGAAGTCAAAAAGCAGGCAGATGAAAAAACATTGGACGAGGTCATGCTCCACGGTTTCTTTCCGGCTTTGTATGCGGGAAAGAACAGGTACGACCTTCTCTATCCGTCGTATGTGAAAACCTACCTGGAAAGAGACGTGCGTGACGTATTGCAGGTAAAAGACATGATGCAGTTTCAAACATTCCTTCGGCTGTGTGCCGCGCGCATAGGCAGCTTGTTCAATGCCTCCGAACTGTCGGGCGAAGTGGGTGTTTCCGCCAATACCGTCAAATCCTGGCTTTCTGTCTTGCAGGCATCCTATATCATCAAGCTACTAACTCCTTTTCATGAAAATATGAGGAAACGGTTGACCAAAACACCGAAACTCTACTTCTGCGATACCGGTTTGGCTTGTTATTTGTTAGGCATAGAAACGGAACAGCAGCTGACAAGGGACAAAATGCGTGGCCACCTGTTCGAAAACTTTATCGTGATGGAAGCACTTAAAAACCGTTACAATCGGGGTAAAGAAAGCAATTTGCTCTTTTACCGCGACAGCAACGGCGTTGAGGTGGACTTGCTATTCAAAAACGGGAGCGATTATTCAGCCGTTGAAATCAAATCATCCCAAACCTACCATCCCGATTTCGAAACGGGAATCCGTTCGCTGAATGCATTATTAAAAGACAGGTTGACGGATAAAGCGGTCTTGTATGCCGGAGATTTCGAGAACGACACCGCCGAGATCAAACTCTTCAATTATAAAAACATGCACCGCCTCTTTTAAGGCAAGAATCACTCCACCATTTTTATATCGTGCAGCCAACTCATGACACGAAAAGGCCATTCATTTACCAGATCGCCCGTGTTCCGCAGTCCATAACCGTGCCCTCCTGACGGATACAAGCTCATAGCAACAGGGGCTTTTGCTTCTTTGAGCGCATAGTAGTAGAAGAGGCTGCTGTTGAGCAACCGATGGTCGTCCTGGGTTTGAACGATGAAAGTGGGCGGCGTCTTTTCGGTAACTTTCAATTCGGGTGAGATGGAGAAATTTTCGCCGTCGAGGTATGCCGGATAGATCAGGACACAAAAATCGGGACGGAGGCTCGCATTGTCCGCCGCATCCACGGCCGGATAGGTGCGTTCATCGTACGCCGTGCTCGCCATGGCCGCTAAATGGGCGCCGGCTGAGAATCCCATCACGCCTATCCGGTTTGGATCGATTTTCCACTCACCTGCGTGCGAACGTGTGTAGGCAATGGCTCGCTGCAGGTCCTGCAACGGCGCCTGATGCTTCTCAAGGCCTTCGCGTCGGGGCACGCGGTATTTCACCAGCACACAATTAACTCCGTGGCTGTTGAACCGCTTGCAGATTTCCGTCCCTTCCAGGTTGTACGCCAAAATATTGTATCCTCCTCCCGGATTCACAATGATGGTGGCGCCCGAGTTATTATCTGCAGGAGCCGGGAAAAACGTCAGTGTAGGCTCGCTCACATCGCTGATGCGGAGCACCGGGCATCCGGCTACCTTGTTGCCCGACAGATCGTCTTTTTGCTTCATTTTTGTTGTTTCTCCTGGAGCGCCATCGGGGAAGAGGAGGATAGGAGTTTCTTGAGCCATAACCATGGTGGATAGTAAGCTGAAAATAAACAAGTATTTTTTCATATGTTGTTGATGTTAAATGAGCCTGAATATCTATTGCCTGGGACCTTTAATAATATCCCTTAGCTTCACTGCCTGGAAAGTCATGTGTGCCACGCTGCTTTCGTAAAGGATTCCAACGGTTTCTTTATCAATCACAGTCAGGCAAGAGTAGCCCCAACCGGGATCTTCATCCAACAGCACCTGGTATTCTTCGGGAAACGATAATCCTCCGTCCAGGCTGGCTTTGATGGTAATGTGATGTCTTCCTTCGGTGGTGTTGGGATTGGAGAACAGCAATATATCCTTACCCAGTACATTTTCATTGGCATCCACTTTTATCAGGCTTGCCATGCAAACCGGTTCCTGCAAGACGCTTCTGTTTGACGGGTGCTCCGTCCAAGTTTTGCCTAAATCCTTCGTTATGGAAACGGCACGGCTTCCTCCGCGATTATCGCGCATATTAAGCATCAAAACGCCGGGCTCGACTTCCGCCACTTGCGCTTCCGTTGTGTTTGTACGGGCGTGATTATGAATTTTCCAGGTCTGTCCGCTGTCCTTGCTGTACATGATGCCGGCGTTGGGTATCCGGGTAGAGTCAATAAACTGAATGGGGAAAACCAATGTTCCGTCCTGCATGGTGATTCCCCTTCCGGGACCCTGCAGCAATAAATGCCACGAAGGGTCTTTTACCTGAGAAGTGATGTTGATGGGTTCCGACCAGGTCTTACCGTCATCCATGCTTTTTGTCAATATCAGCTGCCCCGTCCGTTTTTCATCCATGCCGGCTTGCGAGTTGTGCCATGCCCTGTAATTTCCCATGCCGTGCGTCCACAGGGCGGCAATCCAGATTGTCCCTGTCTTCCTGTCCACCAAAATGGATGGGTCCCCCACTCCATTCTGGGCCTTGGGTAATCCGCCATATTCACCGAACGCAACCGGAATACGCATCTTCTCCCAGGTCTGGCCCTTGTCGGTACTCCGGCTCAACCCTATATCAACGTGTTCTTGTAAATCCACACTGTTGTTGTACCGGACGTCGTAAACACCCAGCAACGTTCCTCTATTGCTGGTGACCATGCCTGGAATACGGAAGGCGGCAACGCCATCGTCTCCTGCATGGCGAACCCCCACTCCCATCCGGTGTGTTTCCGTATTATTGGCAAACGATATGGGAGCATCTCTTCCGTCGAGCTTTGCTGAAACCAGATTCACATCAATTTTCGACAACAGGGAGGTGGTGGGTTTCATCTGAAGGCTGATCCAGAAATAGTTGATCCCCGGGAAAAGGGGGTAATTTGCCGAAAAGGCCACTTCGATCCCTGGCGATTTTTGTTCAACAACCTTCACCGAATAGGAAGGATTTGCCTCACGGGTTTTACCCGGCGTGAATCCCGACAGGTATTGTACAGGATGATAAAATGTTTGTCCTTTACGCTGAACGGCTTCGGTTCCTCCATAATAGAGTTTTAAAGACTCCACCTCGTTCAGGTTTGAGCTTTCGGAGAACTTAAGTTTCAATTCGGTCAATTTTACAGCCTCCCTCGCATCGATACTGATATAAAAAAGGGCATTATCAATGCGGTCTATCAATATAGGAACTTGCGTTTGTTTCACACGAAGGGTGTCACCTGCCTGCATAAATCCCAGCGACAAAAGCATAAAAACGGGGAATACCAGAATTTTTTTTATTAAAATGGGATTATAAGTCATTCGGCAAAGATAAAAAATAAAAATTTCATTTCATAAATAGAGGTAGAAATCCTGTACCAGGTGGATAAATTCAGGTGTGTAAACATGACGCTTCTCCTCAATAACCAATTCGTTCCTATCCGTCTCCGTTTCGCTTCGGGTAGTAAACTCCAATAAAATTCGCTTGGGAGAAGCAGACCGGGTTGGAAGAACAACCGTTTCACGGGATAAATGGAAATTTTCTTTTTCAGACACGTTCATTATATTGTCCCTTTCCGAAAACGGATAGATCAGCGAAAGGGTTCCCGTATCATTAAGAAGCTTCCTGCTCATTTTGAAAAGTTCAGCCGGAGTAAGCGAATCCATATGCCGGGCACCGGTTCTTTTCAGATCGGGCGATGGCAGCGAATTAACAAAAAAAGGAGGGTTGGAAACAATCGAGTCAAATTTCCCTGTCACTGTTGGGAAAAAATCCCGGAACGAAACAGGCAACACCTCTATGCGCTCTTTAAAACGAGAATTATCAACGTTCTCCCTGGCCTGCAAAGCCGCATCTGCATCCATCTCGATAGCTGTAATTTTTGCCAGACTGTTTCGTTGTGCAGCCATTAAGGCAATTAAGCCTGAGCCCGTTCCCACGTCCAGGATCGATTGGCAATCGATAAAATCTGCCCACGCACCCAACAGGACGCCATCGGTGCCGACTTTCATGGCACACCTGTCGTGAAAAACAGTAAATTGCTTAAATTTAAAAGAGTTGTTCCCCATAAACGGTAAAAATCAATATTTGGCACGGAATTTGGTGTAAGATATAGGCATTGCGACAACAAAAATAACACATATTCTGTTTTTCCGAAATAAAATATGAATTGAACCGTACCGAAGATAAGTAAATAAATATGTTTCAAAATAAATTATCCGTATTAAAACCGGAAGAGAGCGAAAGCAACGTCATATCGTTTATTGCTGGAGATTTCCTGGACGGCAGCCAGGAGATCGATGAAAGTTCCCTGAAGGAAAGTCTTCCTATATTACCGTTACGTAACACCATCGTTTTCCCGGGAAGCGGGCTCCCCATCTCTGTAGGACGGAGCAAGTCACTCAAGTTAGTCCGGGCATTGGGCAAAAAACACCGCTATATCGGTCTGGTCTGTCAAAAAGACAACAACGTCGAAGAACCTGAGAAGGAAGATCTATATTCAATAGGTGTCATCGCCGAAGTAATACGCGTGATTGAGCTCGACAAAAACAACCTGAGCATCATTGTCCAGGCAAAGAAAAGATTCGAATGGACAGAGTTCACGCAAACCGAGCCCTATTTTGCGGCCAACTACAGGATCCTGGAATCGAAAAGAGCGGAGAAAGACGACAAGGAGTTCAGCGCCATTCTGGATTCCATAAGGGACGCTATGAACCATATGCTCAACATTCTTGGCGATCCCCCCAAGGAGCTGCTGCAAACCATCAATCACGAGTCGTTCACCGGTATGTTGGTAAGCTACAGTGCCACCAACCTGCCCATTGAAAACAGGGAAAAACAGGAGCTGTTGAGTATAAGTGATGAAAAGGAACAAGCATACAGGCTGCTGATGATCCTTAACCGCGAGACACAAGTACTGGAGTTGAAGATGAATATCCAGATGAAAACCCGCGAGGACCTCAACCAGCAACAGAAAGAATATTTCTTACAACAACAGATAAAAACCATTCAGGAAGAACTGGGCGGCAACACTCAGCAAATAGAGATCGCTGAGTTTCGTAAAAAGGGAAAAACGAAGAAGTGGAGCCAGGAAGTAGCTGATATTTTCGAAAAAGAAATCAGTAAACTGGAAAGGTTACATCCGCAGTCACCCGATTATTCGGTCCAGTTCGGCTACCTTCAGACCATTGTGGAGTTGCCGTGGAATGAGTATACCAAAGACAGCTTCAACCTGAAGAATGCACAGAAAATTCTCGATCGCGACCATTTTGGAATGGAAAAAGTGAAAGAGCGCATTATCGAGCATCTGGCTGTTTTGAAACTGAAAGGCGATTTAAAATCTCCGATATTGTGCCTTTACGGCCCTCCCGGGGTAGGTAAGACATCTCTCGGAAAATCGATTGCCGAAGCATTGAACAGGAAGTATATCCGCGTTTCACTGGGTGGTCTGCACGATGAAGCTGAAATTCGCGGCCATCGCCGCACCTATATCGGGGCCATTCCCGGAAGAATTATCCAGAACATTCAAAAAGCAGGAAGTTCAAACCCGGTTTTTGTGCTGGATGAAATAGATAAAGTGGGTAACGACTTTCGGGGCGATCCGGCATCGGCGCTGCTCGAGGTGCTTGATCCTGAACAGAATTTTGCATTTCACGACAATTACCTCTCCATCGATTACGACCTTTCAAAAGTGATGTTCATTGCTACGGCAAACAACCTGAACACTATCCCCCAACCTCTTCTCGACAGGATGGAGTTGATAAACGTTGGGGGCTACATCAGCGATGAAAAAATAGAAATCGCCTATCGTCACCTCGTCCCAAAACAGCTGGAAAATCACGGCATAAAGAAGAAGGCTTTCAGCATTTCTAAACCGGCCTTACTGAAGATCATCGAAGATTACACCCGCGAATCGGGGGTAAGGGAACTGGACAAGAAAATTGCAAAGGTAACCCGGAAAATTGCCCGGAAGATAGCTGGAAATGAAGAGTATCCCAAGGTATTGAAACCTACTGATGTCACGGAGTACCTCGGCATGGAAGAATACAGCAAAGACCGTTACCAGGGCAACGACTATGCCGGAGTGGTTACAGGGTTGGCCTGGACAGCCGTAGGGGGAGAGATCCTTTTTGTGGAAAGTTCGCTAAGTCGAGGAAAGGGCTCAAAACTTACGCTCACCGGAAACCTGGGCGACGTGATGAAGGAGTCGGCTATGCTGGCGATGGAGTACATACACGCCAATGCCGACCTGCTGGATATTGACCCCGCTATTTTTGAGAACTGGAACACGCACATTCACGTTCCCGAAGGCGCCATGCCCAAAGACGGGCCATCGGCAGGAATAACCATGATCACATCACTGGCCTCAGCCTATACGCAACGTAAAGTGCGGAACAATCTGGCCATGACGGGAGAAATCACGCTGCGGGGAAAAGTACTACCGGTTGGTGGAATTCGGGAAAAAATTCTGGCAGCAAAGCGTGCCGGAATTACCGACATCATCCTCTGCAAAGAGAACGAAAAAGATATTCTTGAAATCAAACCCGAGTATGTGGCAGGTTTGAACTTTCACTATGTGGAAGATGTGAAGCAAGTGCTGGAATTTGCCCTGCTGGAAGAAAAAGTGGAAAACCCCAAGAATTTTATCGTTCCGGCAGAAAAAGAGTAAGGCGACTATCCTTACCCGAACTTTTGTTCATCAATTATTGGGAAAATCGTTCCGAGGAGGTTATATTTGTAAAAATCCCGGCTTTTAGCTCAGTGATGAATGAAATTTTGGGTTTTTCATATCATTCTTGCCGTTACTCTTTGTGCAAAATGCTCTTTTGCCAAGTCGCAATCAAACGATTGGCGCTCCTATCTGGAACAGCTTGCAGAAGAGGGAATGGACGATACCACCATCGAAAACATGTTTCAGGAACTAACGATGCTGGAGGGCAACCCCATGAATTTAAACCGGGTTTCCCGCGAACAACTGGAGCAGTTTCCACTGATCAATTTTGAACAAGCGGCTCACATAGCCGAATTTCTGGATAAGAACCGGCCGGTCTACACGGTATTTGAACTCCGGAATGTCTCTTTTCTCGATTTTAAAACTGTAGAACTGATCCTGCCGTTTTTTTTCGCGGGCAAAGCGGAGGAAGAACAACCAACGGTGCAGGAAATGCTCAGTCGGGGGCGACACGAAGTTCAATCCCGGTTCGACAAGACCCTTCAGAACCGGGCAGGATACGGAGAGTTTGCCGACAGCATTCTTCAGCGTTATCCCAATCGGAAATACCGGGGAGAGGATTTTTATACTTCGATGAAATACGCATTCACTTATCGCGATAAAATTCAGTTTGGGTTGGTGGGCGAAAAAGATCCCGGCGAGCCGTTTTTGCAGAAAAACTATCCCGTGGGATACGATCATTACGGACTGCACCTGATCATTCGCGAACTGGGAAAGCTTAAAACCCTTGCCGTGGGCGATTATCGCCTATCGTTCGGACAAGGATTAATACTCAACAACGACTTTATGATCTCCAAATCCTGGGGCACCAACACCATTATCCGCCGGACACAGGGACCTAAACGACATTTCTCCACCGCCGAAAGCGGATTTTTTCGTGGTGCAGCTGCTGTCTTCCAGGCAGGGAAAATAACCGTTATCCCTTTTTACTCCAACAAAAGATTTGATGCCAATCTTTCCCGCGACGGAGAAATAACCTCGTTCAAGACCGATGGGTATCACAGAACGCCTTCGGAAATAGAGAAAAAAAACAATTCGCGTGAACAGGTAACGGGGGTGAATATCAACTACCACAACGAGCAGCTTCAGTTAGGCGTGAGCGGTGTATATCACGCCTATAGCCGTATGTATTGCCCGGTTGTTCGCGAATACAACTATTACAGTTTGCGGGACTCGTCCCATTTCAATGCAAGCATTGACTACTCGTACCGCTTAAACCGGTTGGCGTTTGCCGGGGAAACCGCAGTGGCCAGAAACGGAGCCACAGCAACCACCCACATGATTCAATATACACCGTCCGGGCTTTTCTCCCTGTCGGCGCTTTACCGCCATTTCCCCATTTCTTACAACGCAATGCATGCGCAGGCATTTTCCGAAGGGAGCCGGGTTCAAAACGAGAACGGATTCTATTTAGGCGTCACCTTCAGTCCGCTGCAAAAGGTATCGGCAACAACGTATATTGACCTTTTCCGTTTCCCCTGGCCGAAAGGCCAGGTAGATAAGCCGTCGGCAGGCTTCGACTTCTATTTTTTAGGTACGTACGCCATGGATCGAAACTCCAACTTCGAGCTGCGGTACAAAATAAAACAGAAAGAGCAGAACACCGACTATCCCGAAAACTCCAGAAAAGTATTACCCTACAACACACAAAAGATCAGACTCAGATATAATCACGCACTAAACAACGGGTGGGACTTCCGGACTACTTTAGATGCCGCTTTGTTCCGCAGGAAATTTTTTCCGCTGGAAAAAGGGTTTATGCTCTCTCAACATGCCGGCTATCGCGGCGGCAAAAAGATCCGGGGCGACCTCTTCGCCGGATATTTTAAATCAGACACCTATGCCACCAGGCTCTATTCTTACGAAAGAAACCTCCTGACGACCTTTTATATGCCGTCGTTCCACGGCAAAGGCATAAGGCTTGCAGCATCAGGCAGATATGCTTTCACCCCCCGGCTGTCATTCTCCGTAAAGATCGGGCATACACGTTATTTCGACCGTGAAACCATAGGCTCGGGAACAGAGCGGATCAGCGGCAACCGCCGAACAGACCTGTTTACTTATTGGCAATGGCAATTTTGAGTTTAATCCCAAATAGTTTCGTACTTTTGTACCGGCGTTTATCGCACAAAATACAGGGTCCACACTAACGTGACGATCGCCAAAGACAAAATTTACTCAACTATGGCAAATCCATTATTGCAAATCGATACGCTAACCAAAAGCTTCGGCGATCGGATGCTTTTCCGCAACATCTCTTTCGGGGTTGCCGAAGGCGACAAAATCGGTCTGATTGCAGGAAACGGCGCGGGAAAGACCTCATTGCTGAACATCATCGCCGGAAAGGAACCTAGCGATAATGGGAGAGTTGTTTTCCGAAACGATATCCGGTTTGCTTACCTGGAACAATCGCCGCAGTTTGATCCCGGACTCACGGTACTCGAAGCTTGTTTTCAAACCGAAAACGAAGCGGTGAAAGTAATTGCGCGATACGAAGAGATCATGGAATCCGGCAATCATCTGGAGCTGGATGAAATTTTAGCAAAAATGGATTTGCTCAAAGCCTGGGACTACGAACAGCGCATCCGGCAGATTCTCAGCCAGCTGAAGATCTTTCAGCTCGATCAGAAAATCGGCGAACTTTCCGGCGGGCAAGTCAAGCGGGTAGCGCTGGCAAACACCCTTATCTCGGAGCCGGAACTGATCATGCTGGACGAACCGACCAACCACCTCGATCTGGATATGGTGGAATGGCTGGAGGAGTATCTTTCCCGCTCGAACATCAGTTTACTGATGGTTACCCACGACCGCTATTTTCTCGATAGGGTATGTACGCAAATCATCGAAATTGACGATCGTCAAATCTACTCCTACAAAGGCAATTATGCCTATTACCTGGAAAAGCGCGGTGAACGCATCGTCGTACAGAATGCCGAAGCTGACAGCGCACAAAACATCTACCGCAAAGAGCTCGACTGGATGCGCCGGCAACCGCAGGCCCGTGCTACCAAAGCAAAATCGCGCATTGACGCGTTTTACGAACTGGAAGAGCAGGTCAAACAACGCAACCAAGCCAACGACATAAAACTCTCGGCGAAAGGTTCGTATATCGGCAAAAAAATATTCGAAGCCAACCACATTACCAAAAGTTTTGGCGACATTAAGATTACCGACGACTTCAACTATATTTTCACCCGGTACGAAAAAATGGGGATTATCGGTAACAACGGCACCGGCAAATCGACGTTCATAAAAATGTTACTGGGGATCGAACAACCCGATTCAGGCAACTTCGATATCGGAGAAACGGTGAACTTCGGGTATTACAGTCAGGAAGGGCTGCAGTTTGATGAACAGACCAAGGTCATTGACGCCGTCCAGAAAATAGCCGAAGTCATAGATCTGGGCAATGGGAACAAACTCACGGCATCACAGTTCCTGCAGCATTTTCTCTTTGCTCCGGCCAAGCAACACGATTTCGTCTACAAGCTGAGCGGTGGTGAAAAACGCCGACTGCACCTCTGTACCGTGCTTATCAAAAACCCCAACTTCCTGATCCTTGACGAGCCTACAAATGATCTCGATATCATTACACTCAACATACTGGAAGAATACCTCATCGGATTTAAAGGCTGCCTGATCGTTATTTCCCACGACCGCTATTTTATGGACAAGGTGGTGGATCACCTGCTTTGTTTTCACGGAGACGCCGAGATCCAGGATTTTCCGGGGAACTACACACAATACCGTGACTGGAAATCATTGGAAGACAAACGGGTTGCCGAAGAAACAAAACCACCAAAGCCGATAAAAACTTCAGAAAAACCTGTCCAACAAGAGAAGACCAAACTCACGTTCAGGGAAAAACAGGAATTTGAGGGGCTGGAGGCAGAAATCCAACGCCTTGAAACGGAAAAAGAACAATTGGCACAACAACTCTCATCGGGGAATCTCTCGTCAGAAGAGCTAATCAACGCATCAAACCGCATATCGCAAGTCGTCAGCCTGATTGACGAAAAGACCTATCGCTGGCTGGAGCTGAGCGAATTCGCCTGACTTCTTATGCCAGAGAAAAACTATACATCCTTCAGAAAAAAGAGGAACTTCTTCGGAGTAGAAATTCTCACAGCCGGTTATGTCGCAATTACCTCTGTCATTGTCATCGTTCTCTGGAACAGACTGGATAATCCGGGTTCCTTCTTGTTGGCTCGTATGCTAATTATCAGCGGAATGTTTCTTGCCTATTCCGCCACGTCTATGCTTAACTTTGCACCGGCAACGGCTTTCGTCCGTGTCCTCTTCTCCGTAGGACTTATCACTTACTGGTATCCTGAAACCTACGAATTCAATAAAATATTTGGTAACCTGGACCACTTTTTTGCTTCCGCAGAGCAATCTATCTTTGGGTTTCAGCCGGCCCTGGCCTTTTCGAAGCATTTTTCCTCGGAGTGGATTAGCGAAGCATTCTACATGGGGTATTTCTTCTATTTTCCCATGATGATGTTCGTCATTTTGTACTGTTTCTTTTATCAACGGGAGAAGTTCGACAAATTAACTTTCATATTCTTGGGATCGTTTTTCCTTTATTATTTCTTGTTTATCTTTATTCCCGTCACCGGCCCGCAATTTTATTTTCCGGTTATAGGAACAGAGAATGCAGAAAACGGATTTTTTTTGAATGTTGGCAATTATTTTTATTACAACAGCGAACTGTTGCCCGTTTCCGGTTATGGGGATGGATTATTCAACAGTTGTGTCAGGGTATTGCAGGCAATGGGAGAACGGCCCACTGCCGCATTTCCAAGTTCGCACGTGGGCATATCCACTATACTGATGATGTGGTTATATAGAAATAATAAAAGAATAATGTTCATTGTTTTCCCGTTATACGCTCTTCTCTGCGGAGCAACCGTATATATCAAAGCGCATTACCTGATTGATGTTTTTGCCGGTTTCATGAGTGCCTTCGCTTTTTATGGTTTGTTCGCGTTGTCTTTCGATAAGCTATATGGCCGCTGGGGTTCGGTTGAGACCGGAAGCCCAAATCCGACAAAACAGACAACTATTTAGACATAATTTAAATTTTGACCTGCAGATAAGTTGAGCGCTAAAACGGTTATTTAATTTTGTATCTTTGTGAGAGTCTTATTCTGCTACTCAATCAGAATCTAACATTTTATAAAACAACCAATTATGAAAAGTGTAAAGGGAACCCAAACAGAGCAGAACCTGCTGAAATCTTTTGCAGGCGAATCTCAGGCAAGAATGCGCTACACATTCTTCGCAAAACAGGCCAAAACAGAAGGGTATGAGCAAATTTCGGCCATTTTCCTGGAAACCGCAGACCAGGAGATGGTGCACGCAAAACGTATGTTTAAATACCTGGAAGGCGGAATGCTTGAAATTACAGCAACTTATCCGGCAGGAATGATCGGCACAACTGCGGAAAACCTAAAAGCCGCCGCTGAAGGCGAGAACGAAGAGTGGACCGATCTCTATCCTCATTTCGCCAAAGTGGCCGAAGAAGAAGGATTCAAGGAAATTGCCACCATGTACCGGATGATTGCCAAAGCGGAAGCAGTCCACGAGGAAAAATACCTGAAGCTACTGCAAAGGGTACAGGACGGGACCGTTTTTGTACGCGAGGAAGAGATCGAATGGTATTGCCGCCACTGCGGTTATGTGTTTACAGGCAAGAAACCGCCGAAAAACTGTCCGACCTGCCTGCATCCGCAAGCCTATTTCGAACCCAAAAACAGTGCGGATTATTGATAGAGAATGTGATGCGAAAAATGGCAAAATAAAAAAAGCGCTACGAAGAGCGCTTTTTTTTGTGACCCCGACAGGATTCAAACCTGTAACCTTCTGATCCGTAGTCAGATGCTCTATTCAGTTAAGCTACGGGGCCGTTGTTTTTGTAATTTTCGCCTGCAAAGTTAAATCAATTTTTAAAACTACACAAATGTTTTTATGTTTTATATTTGTAGGAAAAATGATTCTATGAAGAAAGTATCCGTATTAACTGTCTTATTTTTAGTTGCATTTATTGGTGCAATCTTTTCACAACATAATTTTGCTTTAAACCTGGGTTACGATCACATGCAGGCACACACCGGATTTTTAGGGGTGGAATACCGGGTAGACCACAATTTACAGAGACACACCTCGCACGGTCCTTTTACTGTCGGCATAGGCACCTACTTATACGGAGAAAACGGAAAATTCTCCCCTGCGCCGGGAATACACCTGAATAAAACCTGGAAACATTTCATAATCAACGAAATATCAGTATCAACCAAAAATATTAAACCCAGCGTGGGGATTACATTCTTTAACCTGACCCGGTTACAGTTTGGTTATAGCTTTCCCATACAACAATCTGATTTAAGAGGATTTTCTGTCGGAATCCATGTTCTTATTGGGAGATCTCCCTTTTACGACGAGATACGGGTATTCTAATCATGCGCAGACTCAAAAAAATTAGAGTTATTATGCATATTTTCGTCTAAAAACGCTTTGTTAATTACCTGAATTATTGTAACTTTGCAGTCCGATTATTAAAATTTATTACTTAAAAGTTTGATTTATAGCTTTTTATTTGCCATTTAGTCCCTTAGCCAGACAAAACGGGGAGCGAAAATCAGAACTTAATTTTATTAAACGATTTAAAAACAAAAAAAAGTGAATACTTTAAGTTATAAAACCATTTCCGTAAACAAAGAAACGGCTCAGAAAGAATGGGTTTTGGTTGATGCGAGCGGCCAATCGTTAGGACGTATAAGTTCTAAGGTGGCAAAACTGTTGAGAGGCAAGTACAAACCAAGCTTTACTCCGCACGTGGATTGTGGTGATAACGTGATTATCGTGAATGCCGACAAAGTTGAACTCACGGGCAATAAATGGACAGACAGGGTTTACTACCGTCACTCGGGCTATCCCGGCGGTCAAAAGGTATCCACTCCTGCCGATCTTATGAAAAAAAGCCCCGACAGGCTTTTCCGAAAAGTGGTAAAAGGGATGTTGCCGAAGAATAAACTCGGCGATGCTATTCTGAACAATCTTTACGTGTATGCTGGAAACGAACATCCGCATCAAGCTCAAAAACCCAAACAAATAGATATTAATACACTCAAATAATAAGATGGACGTAATAAATTCAATTGGAAGACGCAAAGCCGCTGTAGCTCGTGTATTCATGAGTGAAGGTTCAGGCAAGATCGTTATCAACAAACGCGAACTTGAAAATTATTTTCCTTCATCCATTCTGCAGTTCATCGTGAAACAACCGTTGAATAAACTCAACGTGACTGAAAAATACGATATCAAGATCAACCTGCAGGGCGGTGGATACAAAGGACAATCGGAAGCAGCAAGACTAGCTATTGCACGTGCATTGGTGAAGTTAAACCCCGAAGATAAACCTGCGTTAAGAGCCGAAGGCTTTATGACCCGCGATCCCCGCGTTGTTGAACGTAAAAAACCAGGGCGTCCCGGAGCAAGGAAGAGATTCCAATTCTCAAAACGTTAATTTTTGGATATATTCACCGGTTCTTTTGCCGGAAAGATATATAAGAACCGCACAAACCGGTTCCACTTAGTGACGTTTAGTATCTAAATCGTAAGGACATTACCGGGAATAATCGCTTCGGTAATTTACCTTACGGTTCGACTAAGAAAAAGAATGTAAACGAATAAAAAAACAACACAAACAATGGCAAAATTAGAATTTGACCAACTACTTGAGGCAGGAGCACACTTCGGCCACTTGAAAAGGAAATGGAATCCTGCAATGTCTCCCTATATTTTTATGGAGCGCAACGGTATTCACATTATCGACCTTTACAAAACAATTGCAAAAACCGAAGAAGCCGCAGCGGCTTTAAAACAAATTGCCAAAGCCGGCAAAAAAATACTCTTCGTAGCGACTAAAAAACAGGCAAAACCGGTTATTGAAGAAAAGGCACAAAGCATCAATATGCCTTACGTTATAGAGCGTTGGCCTGGTGGCATGCTTACCAATTTTCCCACTATCCGCAAGGCAGTGAAGAAAATGAGTAACATTGATAAGATGATTAAGGACGGAACATTTGACACGTTGTCGAAACGCGAAAAACTGCAAATCACCCGTCAGCGTGCTAAACTCGAAAAAATGCTCGGCTCGATTCAGGATCTTACCCGTCTACCATCCGCTCTTTTCGTTGTTGACGTAATGAAAGAACAGATTGCTGTGAAAGAAGCAAACAAACTTGGCATTCCCGTATTCGGTATTGTTGACACCAACTCTGATCCGAACGACATTGATTTCGTAATTCCTGCAAACGATGATGCTGCAAAAGCCGTAGACATGATCCTCGGATATCTTTGTGAAGCAATAAAAGAAGGCCTGGATGAGCGTAAAATTGAAAAAGCCGATGCCAGCGCAGCAGAAGACCAAGAAGAGGAAGGTGCAGTACCTCGCAGGGAAAGAAAATCAAAAGTAGCTAAGAGAGAGCGCGTTAAGAAAGAAGACAAAGATGCTATCAATGCATCTGTAGTAAGCAAATACGCTAAAGACGCAGACGTTGAAGAATAATACGGACAACAACGGCCAGCTATCAGATGTCAAGATAACAGACACTTGGATGCTTCAATGTTCCAACGTCTGAAATCTACCAGCGAGGCGGTCTAAGGTCTCTTCTTTGAAATCTAAAAAGAAAACAACTTAAAAAAACATAGAAATATGGCAGTTACAATGGCAGAAATCCAGCATTTACGTAAAATGACAGGAGCGGGAATGATGGATTGCAAAAATGCATTAAATGAAGCAAACGGCAACTTTGACAAAGCAGTAGAGATTATCCGCAAAAAAGGGCAGGCAGTTGCCGCCAAACGCGAAGATCGCGAAGCAAGTGAAGGGTGTGTGCTTGCAAAAGCTCAAGGAAACTATGCTGCAGTAGTAGCATTGCAATGCGAAACCGACTTTGTTGCTAAAAATGAAGAATTCATCGCATTGACTCAACTGATACTGGATGCAGCTATCGATCATAAACCCGAGACGTTGGAGGATTTGCTGAATATCCAACTTCCCAACGGAACCGTTTCCCAGTTAATTATGGATAAGATCGGCGCTACCGGCGAAAAAATGGAACTGGGTTATTTTGAACACATTTCCGCACCATCGGTGGTTTCCTATATTCACATGGGAAACAAGTTGGCGACCCTTGTTGGATTCAACAAGGAAGAAGTGGCTGAAGACATAGCAAAAGACGTAGCAATGCAGGTAGCGGCAATGAATCCAATTTCGGTAACACCCGATACTATTCCGGCAGAAGTTAAAGAGAAGGAACTGGAAATTGCACGCGAAAAAGCACGTGAAGCCGGGAAACCGGAGAACCTGTTAGACAGAATTGCTGAAGGCGCTTTGCAGAAGTTCTACAAAGAATCAACACTACTGCAACAGGAATACGTCAAAGATAACAAACTGACCATTGATCAGTATCTCAAACAAAACAACAAAGACCTTACCGTAACCGTTTTCAAACGGGTATCGTTGAACGCATAACGAAGAGAGATAAGGGCTAAGGGCGGGACTTTAAGTTCCGCCCTTACTTTTTTTGTTACAACAGCTTTTCCATCTGCTTCTCCAGTTTAATCAGATCTCTGGTGAAGTTGCGGATGCCTTCGGCCAATTTTTCGGTAGCCATTGCATCTTCGTTCATCATCCACCGGAAGGTTTTTTCGTCAACGGTAATTTTTTCGATAGCCATTTCACGGGCCTGATCTGCATCCAGTTTTTTCGTCAGTATACCCTCTGTGGCTTCGAGCTCCCTGAGCAACGTCGGGGAAATAGTGAGTAGATCACATCCAGCCAGCTCGCAGATCTCGTCAATATTACGGAAGCTCGCACCCATTACCTGGGTTGGATAACCAAACTTCTTGTAATAATTAAATATCCCAGTCAACGAAATCACTCCGGGATCCTCCACAGCCGGTATGTCTGCTACACCGAGGTTTTTTTTATGCCAATCGAGAATCCTTCCCACGAACGGTGAAATTAATCGTACACCGGCTTCGGCACAAGCAACAGCTTGTACCTTGGAAAAGAGGAGGGTGAGGTTACAATGTATTCCTTCTTTTTCAACGATTTCCGCCGCCTTTATTCCTTCCCACGTAGAAGCAATCTTTATCAGTACCCGTTCACGGGAAGTTCCTGCAGATTCGTACAATCCGATAATTTCACGGGCCTTGACTACTGTTGCATCCGTATCGAAAGATAGACGCGCATCGACTTCCGTTGAAGCTCTCCCGGGAACTATCTTTAAAATTTCCAACCCAAAGTTCACGGCTAATTTATCCATGGCTTTAGGAAGTTGTACCTGCCTGTCGGACGATGATTTCCGGGCAAAATCGATAGCATCGTCAATCAGGTGTCTGTACCGGGTATCCTGTGAAGCAGTATAGATTAACGAAGGGTTAGTGGTAGCGTCAACGGGTTTATAAATTTCAACCGATGAAAAATCACCCGTATCCGCAACAACCTGGGTATAGGTTTTTAGTTGCTCAAGCAGGTTCATAATGCTGAGAAATTAAATTTAACAATAAACAGTATGGCGCAATAGCGCTTATTCCGCTTCCATTGAAGCACCGGTTACAACTTCCGTTTCATCGGTTGTGCTTTCCTCGAGCTGCTGTTTCAGGTAATTGGAAATAATACCGGAACCATCCTTAGCCGAGGTAGTTGTTTCAGCAGTCTGTTGAACAGGTTGTGGTTCTTCAACGGTAACGGTTTTCTTATTTACAATCAGCTGTTTTCCTACCGAAAGCCGGTCGGACCGTAATCCGTTCCACGATTTCAGCTGTGCCACCGTCACTCTATTTCTCTGAGCGATCTTGCCCAGATTATCGCCGTTGCGTACCCGATAGTATGCATTCACAGTCTTTGTTGCAGTTTCTGGATTTGTGGGTTGCTGTGCCATCGTGGCTGCATCCGTCTCCAGTACGGCAGGATCAACAGCTTTCTTCCTGACGATAAGATTTTTGCCTGCAGAAATCCGGGTAGACCTTAAGTTATTCCATGAGCGGAGTTGTGAGACAGTAACTCCGTTCCTGGATGCGATCTTCGAAAGGTTGTCCCCTCTTCTTACCCTATAATAAACATTTTCTCCGTTTCCTGAGACGGATGATCCTGACGAAGCCAGATATCCATCGGTATTTTCGCGATGCGTAATATAGTCATCTCTCCGAAAATTCATTATTTCATCTTTCTTTTCGAGAAACGCATACATCTTATTGATAGGCAAAACAAGTGCATACCGTTGATAGTTACCCGGTACCCTGTCCTTTTTAAATTGGGGATTCCACCGCCGGATATCACTTAGGGGAATATCCAGAACCTCGGCTATCTGGTTAAAGTGCACCTGATTCTCCACGTGTACAGTATCGAGGGCGATCATCTCCTGAAATGACTCTATCGGACAGATATTGTGCTTATCGTAAAAATTCATGATATAGTTCGCTGCAATAAATGCAGGCACATAACCGCGGGTCTCCCGCGGCAAGTTGTAATAGATTTGCCAGTAATCGCGCTTGCCTCCGCTTCGGGCTATGGCTTTATTTACATTGCCCGGCCCGCAGTTGTAAGCAGCAATAACCAGGTTCCAGTCACCGTAGATTGCATAAAGATCCTTAAGGTATCGTGCGGCTGCCTCGGTCGATTTATGCGGATCACGGCGCTCATCAACAAGGCTGTTTATCTGAAGTCCGTAACCTTGTCCCGTCCTCAGCATAAACTGCCACAAGCCCGTTGCTCCCACCCTCGAAACAGCCACCGGATTAAGTGCCGACTCAATTACGGGTAGATATTTTAATTCCAGAGGTAAGCCCTGTTTATCCAGAGCTTCTTCAAACATTGGAAAATAGTATTTACCGATAGTTAGCATATATCCTACCATATCGCGTCGACGGTTGGCGTACATATCGATGTACTGTCTGACCACCTGGTTATAGGATAATTCCATCTCCGTAGGCATATCATAAAGACATTGGGTGTAAACACTATCATGAAAGACTACATTTGCGCCTTGCCTGCACATGTTATCCGATTTTGAAAAATCGATCTGCCACTCATGCAGTAACGTAGCCAGGTGTTCGTTCAGGCTTTCGGGTGCAACGATGGAGTTATCCTGAATATTATCTTTGTTTGGGTGCAAATTTTCTTGTGCAAAAACAATGGTTGTACTAATTATTCCACACGAAAACAGGATCAAAAAAAACTTTTTCATTCTCTCTTTTTCAGGGAAACCCGCAAAGAGCTTCCGGTTGTAATCTTAAAAATTAAAACTGCATCTAAATCCGTAAGAATCCGCCAGGTAATTTGAATCTGCCTTTTTGAAAATTACCGGCTCCACACGCATCGAAAGATCGGGGCTCACATCAAATTCAAATAATTGTGCATCTACGTAGGCATCCACAATCCCAAGCCCATAAAGTGCCACGGTTAAAATTATACTGAAATCCCGGTAATACCTGAAGTAGTTTTTTCTGTCTTTCAACACTCCGGAAAACCAATTCTTGTCTGCTGTTTCCGGGTTCATTCCGTAGGGCAACATGTTCCCCCAAACATGATCATTGGTCGGATCATCGTCCAGCAAGGCCCTTTGTGCATCAAAATAATCCTGATAATGGCTGTTATTCCAGGATATAGCGTATGAAAGCCCTACAAACCCACCGTAAAGTATGGGCAATTTCCAGTACTTTCTGTTGTATATCTGCCCCAATCCCGGAAAAATGGCCGAATATATCACGGCTTTCTTTGGATCGGGTTTGAACGTTTTTTCCCCTATGATGGTGTCTGGGAGAGAAACAACTTTAATGGAGTCAGGGTGCTGTGGAACCGTGTTTTGCTGCGCTGTTAACTGAAAGGCGGCACTGATGAATATTAAACAAACAATGTTCCGGTATTTCAGCATAAACGTTACTTCTTCATTGTATCAAACATACCGATAATCCGTTCCAAATCTTTAGCAGAGGAAAAGGGGATCGTAATTTTCCCCTTGCCGTTTTTGTTGCAGTTGAATTGAACATCGGTTTTAAAATAGTTGGAAAGGTGTTGCTTCAACGCATCAAAATCATCGACAAAGGAACTTCCCGAACGATTCTCCCGGTTCTTACCATTCTTTTTGCCAGATTTTTCATTCAACGGTTTTCCTTCAGCATACTCACGGACAATTTTCTCCACGCTTCTGACCGATAATCCATCTTCCAGGATAAGGTTGTATAGGGAGAGCTGTGCCACCGGATCGTTCATAGTAACCAATGCTCGTGCATGGCCCATATCTATTTTTTTGTCCTTCACTCCCATTTGTACTTCGGCAGGGAGTTTCAGCAATCTCAGGTAGTTGGTAATGGTTGCCCGTTTTTTCCCCACTCGATCGCTCAATTGTTCCTGGGTAAGCGAAAGTGAATCAATAAGGTTTTGATAAGCCAGTGCTATTTCGATGGAGTTAAGGTCTTCGCGCTGAATATTTTCAACCAGTGCCATCTCCATCAACTCGTCATCATCCGCAGCTTTTATGTACGCAGGGATAGAAGTCAAGCCGGCCATCAACGAGGCTCTGTATCTGCGTTCCCCGGCAATGATCTGGTAAGAGTCATCACCCTCATGCCGCAACGTTACCGGCTGAATGAGCCCTATTTTCCGAATGGATGTAGCCAGCTCTTCAAGAGACTCCTCATCGAAAACACGCCGGGGCTGGTCGGGATTAGGAAACATTTTCGAAAGTTCTACCTCACTGATGGACGTAGAGCCTTGCGATTCAACTTCACTAAAAGTAATAAGTGCGTCTAAGCCTCTTCCTAGTGCGTTTTTTTTTGCCATAATCTATAGATTGAATGGAGATTGAAACTTCGTCGAGACTGAATGAGATTGAACGGAGATAAGCTGAGAGCAGTTAATCCGCATCAATCTATTTTCGATCTTTAATCAATCTTCTTATTACAAAGTTAAACATTTTTCTCGATTAATTCCTGTGCCAACTGCATATGGTTAATGGCTCCCCGTGATCCGGCATCGTACATTAGCGCCGGTTTAGCATGGCTCTGCGATTCACTGAGCGTGATGTTTCGCTGAATAACCGTATTAAAGACAAGTTCCTTAAAGTGGCTCTTTACCTCTTCGTATATTTGATTATGTAAACGCAGGCGGGAATCGTACATGGTAAGCACAAAACCTTCAATCTCGAGGCTTGTATTCAGTTTCGATTTGATTATCTTGATGGTGTTCAGCAACTTACTCAACCCTTCCAGGGCAAAATATTCACATTGAACGGGGATAATAACGGAATCCGAAGCTGTCAAAGCGTTCACAGTTATAATACCAAGCGACGGGGAGCAATCGATAAGGATATAATCGTAAGTGGCCCGCAGCGGATTCAGCAGATCGCGCAAACGCCTTTCACGATTTTCCATCTGGACCATCTCCAACTCTGCTCCTACCAGGTTAATGTGTGAGGGAAGAATGTCGATATTCTCAAAAGGTGTTTTCATCACTGCGTCAGCTGGCTTACATTTGCCGATAAGCCCCTCGTAAATCGTGTATTTCAACGTCCGAATATCAATACCCAATCCCGACGAAGCATTCGCCTGAGGATCGGCATCCACAACAAGCACATTCTTTTCCAAAGCAGCCAACGATGCTGCTAGATTAATAGTAGTAGTGGTTTTTCCCACGCCACCTTTCTGATTTGCCAATGCAATAATTTTGCCCATTTAATAATCTCCCAATTGAAAAAGCAAAATAAGCAATAATTCCCATAATTCTATGTTAATTAAATAAAACGTTCTGTTTTTTGTTGAAAAAATGAGTACTCCGGGAATAATTCTCCTTGTTAGAAATCCATCTTCCTGATTATGGTCGACGCATGCTTTCCGAAATTACCCGGCCCCGGGAAATAGTTGCCATCGTAATACATGCTAAAGTTGATTGATCATCAAAAAAACAACAAGCACTGTTTTCGGAAAAAAAAAATCTCGTTGGGTATCATTCGGCTATTCTTATAGTATATTTGCAAAGATATAATATAGAATCATTTTAAATAACTATACGGAAAGTAAATATCATTTACCTAAGACAAAACGACGGTAATAAAAAAGGAAAATGAAAACATTCATACCGCATACGGCCTTACAAGAAGTTGTATTAAATATTTCCACGGTAGAAGCTCATCTGCCCATTGGAACCCGGAGTGCGGTATCGCCCTACCCTCCCACTCCCTACCAATCATTGATTTTTTATTGCAGAAATCCGATTTCAATGAATAAAAACAGAGAGGTTGAATTCACCCAACAACCTTTGAGTGTCTTGTTAGGCCCACAAGTTTCACGTGTAAATATCAAAGTGCACAACCGATTAAAAGCCATTCGCGTGGATTTTCTACCCGGTGCAATGTTCCGGATACTAAAAGTTCCGATGTATGAACTACTTGACGAAGGTTTTAATGCAGGGGATCTTTTCGGATCAAAAATGAAAATCTTAACTGAACAACTATCTGAAATTACTGACTTGGAGGTTGGGAAAAGGCTTGTGGAAAACTTTCTGTTGGAACGGTTGCACAGTATTAATAAACAGCAACCTTTCGATAAAGCCTTACGTGCGCTGTACATAAACGACGGTAATTTAAGCATCACAAAAACAGCGTCGCTATCTTGTCTGAGCATCAAACAATTCGAAAGAAAGTGTAAAGAAAGAATCGGAATGAATCCCAAGAGTTATGCACGGATCCTGAAATTTTCGAAGGCTTACAGGCTACACGAAGCATTTCCCGAAATGGATTGGATAAGTATCGCGTACAAATCGGGCTACTACGATCAGATGCACCTGATAAAAGATTTCAAAATTTTTGCCGGGGCAAATCCGTCAGAAATTGAAAAACAACTCCGGAATACCGCTATTAAAATGCAAAAAGACCTGAACTTTTAAAGTGTCGATTTTTTACTATGCACACGGCTGGTGCAGCATCTATATTTGTTGAAATTAACATCCCCTTTAAACTGTAATTAAATGAAAATTTCAACTTATGTCGCATCCATACTGTGGTTAATTTGCAGTTTATCAACTGCTCAGGAAAACAAAAACCAGGGAAACAAGAACTTACCCCTGGAGCAATTAACAGGCTATTCTCAAACATATTATTTCAGTCCCGGCTGTAAGGAAAGGGCAGACAAAATAGCCGCCTTTATAGAAAACGCTGTTTCTTATTTCAGGAAAGAGATCGCTTTCACGCCAAAGACAACACTTTTCATACTCGCCCCGCAACACTGGGAACAATACGCCAGATTTCCTGTTTATGGAATGCCACACAACTTGGATTATTACCGGTTGGCTGTGGCATCGGAAGATAATCCGTTCTGGAAAAGTTTCTTGCCATCATTGGAACAATTGCCTCCAGCATTGGTTGAGCGCATCCAGAATGCCTATCGCCAAACCGATGGGAGCTACAGCATGCAACCTTTTTTCGACCTCTTGGCCTTACACGAGATGGGCCATTCCTATCACGCCCAAGCCGGGTTAAAAATGCATAGAAAATGGCTGAGTGAATTGTTTGTCAATATTATGCTACACTCTTTTGTCGCGGAAAAACAACCTGAGCTTCTGCCTGCTTTGGAAACTTTTCCGGAGATGGTTATCGGTGCGGGTTCATCGGAATACCGCTACACCTCCCTGGTCGACTTTGAAAACAATTACGATGACGCGGGGAAAGGCATGACTAGCAAAAACTACGGATGGTATCAAAGTAATTTTCACCACGCTGCGAAGCAAATTTACAATGCCGGAGGCAGCAGAGTAGTTAAAGAACTTTGGATAGCGTTAAAAGAACATCAACAGGAGATGAAAGATAATGAATTGGTCGACATGTTAAGGAAAGAAGTGCATCCATCGGTGGCGGATGTTTATTTGAAGTGGAACCAGAAGCAGTGAAAGCCTAATCATTCCCACAAAAATGTACTGCCTCTGTCTCCTTTTCCCGGTAATTTTTCCTCCTCAAAGAAAAATTCTTTCTCACCGAAAGCCGGTTTAAGATCATCAAACCACGTAGCTGAAGCGCTGTATTTTGCAAAAAAAGGGACATCCACCAGGTGGGGATTGCGGCACTGTAGAAACCGGAGAACAAATACTTTCTCCCCTTTCACTTCAGCTACTCCCAGGACTTGGACCTTGCCGGGACTGCAACTCATGCTTGGGCCCCTAACCGTTCGGGCAATTCCGCTTACGTTCGTATAAGCCTTCCTGAAGATATTCCATGCCCTTGCCAGAGGAACTTCAAAAAACGCTTTCGAGCCGGTATCGCGGGCAACAAACATATAATACGGGACAAGCCCCAAACGGACCTGCTCTTTCCACATCTTCGACCAGGTTTCCGGATTATCATTGATGTTTCGTAACAGCGGCGATTGAGTCCGGATCTGTGTTCCGGTATTTCGTATCCGCTCAATCGCCCGCCTAACAGCATCTGTCATTAATTCATCGGGATGATTGAAGTGTGCCTGAAATGCCAGGTGCTTGCCTGCTCTATTTACTTTTTCGAATAAAAAAAGAAGATCGTCGGCATCTTTATCCGTCAAAAACCGGTAGGGCCAGTAAGCAAGTGATTTAGAACCAACCCGTATGTTTTGTATATGGCTAAACTCTTTCGATAAAAGCGGTTCTATGTAAGCCGATAAAATTCTTGCATTTGCCGTTAAAGGATCTCCCCCGGTAAACAGCACATCAGAAACTTTAGGGTGTTTAAGCAGGTATTTGTGAAGCAGAGCGGCTTCCTTCATCGCAAATTTTAGTTCGCTCATTCCTGTAAATTGCGGCCAGCGAAAACAAAACGTGCAATAAGCGTGACAAGTTTGTCCCTGGCTAGGGAAAAACAACACTGTTTCCCGGTATTTATGCTGGATTCCGTGCAGCTTCTCCCCTTCAAACAGAGGAATGTTGCTCTCCTGTCCTGCCGGATTCGGATTTAACTTCAGTCTGATTTTGTTTATCTCATTTTTAACAACCCGCGGATCTGCTCCTGATTGCAATAAATTTGTCACTTTATCGTAATGTTGTTTCGACAACATCTCTTTTCTCGGGAAAGTAAGCGTAAAAATGGGATCGTCGGGTATATTGTTCCAATCGATCAGTTGCTCTACTACATAGTTGTTCGACTTGAAGGGAAGAACATTTCCTACCACCCGAATGGCTTCAATTTGTTCGGATGATAGGTTGGATATCTGTGGTAACTCTGTAAAATTGTGTCGGGTATAACTCTTGTAATTCATTTTTGTTCTTGATTTTTCCGATGTGTAACTCACTGCAAATGACATAAAAATCACTCACATCATTTTACAAAAATAGGGAAATCAAAAAACAACCCATCATTTGTAAACACTCTTTACGCTTTTTTTTAATAATTTGGCAAGAATTTCTATTTTATTTTTTTAGATGAAATTTCCTGTCGTTTTCTCGTTTTTATTAAATATAAGTGTTACTTTTGCACATCCAATGAAAGTATTACTAACACATATCGTTCCCAGATACATCGTTATGGATTTAGTCCGACGATGCCACTAACCCTTCCGGTTTTTACGGATTTTAGGTTATAGCCGTAAAAATCAACCCTATTACGTTGCAACCGTACAAGTAAATCCTTCTTTTATTTATCATTTATAAAAAATTTTATTACACAAAATGGATGTGGAAATTTATATAGCTACTTCCGCTTACGCAAAATACGCACAGGAAGTGTGTGATTTAATATACGAATCGGCTCAGGCACGCGGTACAGGTATTGCCAAACGGAGCGCAGAGTACGTCGCGGAAAAAATAAATGCCGGCAAGGCGGTCATAGCGCTGGATGGGGATAAGCTAGTGGGATTCGCCTATATTGAGACGTTCAGCCACCAGCGGTTTGTTGCCAACTCGGGACTTGTTGTGCATCCCGATTATCGGAACATGGGGTTAGCCCGGAAAATAAAACGAAAAATTTTTGATCTTTCCAGGAAGCTATTTCCACACGCTAAAATATTCAGCATTACTACCGGACTGGCAGTAATGAAGATGAACACTGAACTGGGCTTTAAGCCGGTAACCTTTTCCGAGCTTACCGACGATGAAGAATTCTGGAAAGGTTGTCAGGGTTGCCGAAATTTCGATATTCTTCAACGCAACAACTACAAAATGTGCCTTTGCACAGGGCTATTGTACGATCCGGCACAGAAAGAAGTTGCAGCCAGTTCGTTTGCAAAAAAAGTAGTGAAACCGATCATAAAGAAGAAAGCTCCGAATAAAATGTATAAAAAATAATAATCACGGTTATTTGCTGTTCGCCTCTCCTGTTCAATGCAGGGCCAATAGCCAACAACAGGTAACCAAAAAGCCTAAAATATATGAAACAAAAAGTAGTTTTGGCATTCAGCGGCGGTCTCGACACTTCATTTTGTGTGCCGTATCTTATCAACAAACGCAATTTGGAGGTACATACAGTAATTGTCAACACTGGCGGTTTTTCAGACCAAGAGCTGAAAGGCATTGAAGAGCGTTCCAAGATCCTGGGAGCGTTATCCCATACAACAATTGATGCCGTAAACGATTATTACGAAAAAGGCATCAGGTATCTGATTTTCGGCAATATTCTTAAAAACAACACCTACCCTCTTTCTGTCAGTTCCGAACGTTTCTTCCAGGCCCTATCGGTGCTGGAACACGTAAAAAAAATCGGTGCCGAATATGTTGCCCACGGAAGTACCGGTGCCGGGAATGATCAGGTACGCTTCGACCTGGTTTTTGAAGTGTTGGCTCCCGATGTAAAGATTATCGCTCCTATCCGGGAGTTAGGGTTATCGCGTCAGGAAGAAATTGATTACCTGAAATCGAACGGATTTAATTTTTCTTGGGAAAAATCGAAATATTCCATCAACCAGGGGTTGTGGGGAACAAGTGTTGGTGGCGTTGAAACGTTGAAGTCATCAGGCATTCTTCCCGAAGAAGCCTACCCCTCACAAGTCTCTGATCACGGCGTGGAGCGAATAAAGATTGGTTTTGAAAAAGGAGAACCGGTTTCCCTGAACGGTGAGAAAATGTCACCCGTAAACGTTATCCGCACACTGCACAAATGGGCATCCCGATTCGGTATTGGCAGGGACGTTCATGTAGGCGACACCATTATCGGAACAAAGGGAAGGGTTGCCTTCGAAGCTCCGGCACCTCTGATTCTGGTAAAAGCACACCACTTGTTGGAAAAGCACGTGCTTACCAAGCAACAACTCTATTGGAAAGATCAGCTATCGAACTGGTACGGGCAGTTGATGCATGAAGCCCAGTACCTGGAACCCGTTATGCGCAATATTGAAACGTTTTTGGATGACACCCAGCAGTTTGTTACGGGTGAAGTGGATGTAGAGCTTCGTCCTTACCATTTCTCGGTATTGGCTTGCAGCACGGATTACGATTTGATGAATCCGGTTTTCGGAGAGTATGGTGAAGTGAACAAATCGTTTACCGGACAAGACGTCATTGGTTTTACCAAGGTAATTTCGAATCCGTTGAAGATATATTATACAATTCATAAATAGTCTTAATCGATAAAATGATTAAAGTATCCATTGCCGGAGGGACCGGCTACACTGCCGGCGAACTGCTCCGTATCCTGCTGAATCATCCCGGGGTGACGTTAGAGTCGGTAATCAGTTCGAGCTCCGCCGGAATGCCGGTTGCCGGTATACACCGTGACTTATTGGGCGAAACCGACATAACGTTTTCCGACAATACCGGACATCCGGATGTCATTTTTCTTTGCCTCGGCCACGGACTTTCACGTGCCTTTCTTAACGAGAATGATATCCCTGCGGCCTGCAAGGTAATTGACTTGGGAAATGATTTTCGCAACGATCCGGTGTTTGGTGAGCGGAATTTTGTTTTCGGGTTATGCGAACTCAATCGGGAACAAATCCGCAAAGCAAACAGCGTGGCCAATCCGGGGTGTTTTTCCTCGTCAATCATGTTGGCTTTGCTGCCGCTGGCAGCGTTGAATAAGTTGACGGACGACATTCACGTACATGCCATCACCGGATCGACCGGTGCCGGAAAAAAGCCTGTGGGCACCACGCATTTCAGTTATCGGGACAACAATATCTCCGTTTACAAACCTTTTACCCACCAGCATTTAGCGGAAATTGAACGAACGTTAAAAGCTGCCGGAAACAAGGTGCTGCCACCCATACAGTGGATTCCCATGCGCGGTGATTTTACCCGGGGGATTTTCGCCAGTGTGTACACCCGGTGGGATAACCTGATGTCCGAAACCGAAGTGATCAATTACTACAAGGAGTATTACAAGACCTCGCCTTTTGTTTTCGTTTCGGATGAGCCAATCAGCCTGAAAGAAGTGGTAAACACCAATAAATGCCTGCTTCACATCGGATTTCACAACGGATATATTCACATAACTTCTGTTCTTGACAACCTGTTGAAGGGAGCATCAGGACAAGCAGTACAGAATATGAACCTGATGTTCGGGCTGGATGAGACCATGGGATTAAGATTAAAAGGAAGCGTATTTTGATTCGCTCTGCCGACTGAAGCCAGACTTTAAGATTTTTGTATGTCTGGTGTCTGAAGTCTGCTATCAAATAATTAATAATTCACAATTAAAATGAATCTGTTTGACGTATATTCTTTGTGGAATATTGAACCTGTCCGCGCAAAGGGTTGCCGCGTATGGGACAGGGACGGTGTGGAATACCTCGATTTTTACGGGGGGCACGCCGTGATTTCCATCGGCCATTCCCATCCTGTTTACGTAAAAGCCATTCAGGACCAGGCAGTAAAAATCGGGTTTTATTCCAACTCCGTTATCAACAGCCTGCAAACAGAGCTTGCCGAAAAGCTGGGGGAGCAAAGCGGTTATCCCGATTATTCGCTTTTTCTTTGCAACAGTGGGGCCGAAGCCAATGAAAACGCATTAAAACTGGCCTCTTTCCACACGGGGAAAAAGCGAATAATCGCGTTCAGTGGATCGTTCCACGGACGCACATCGGGTGCTGTTGCCATAACCGACAACCCGTCGATCCAATCGCCTTTCAACACCGGGCACGAAGTAACATTCGTCCCCCTGAACGATACCGACAAGATACTGCGTGAACTGGAAAAAGGCGATGTCGCAGCCGTTATCGCGGAAGGAATTCAGGGCGTAGCCGGAATTTTCGTTCCCGAGAACGGATTTATGCAACAGCTTGAAAAGGCCTGCCATAAACATCGTGTGGTTCTTATTCTCGATGAAATTCAATCGGGATACGGCCGTACAGGACGTTTTTTTGCGCATCAGCATGCCGGTATCCGACCCGACATCATCACCCTGGCGAAAGGAATGGGTAACGGCTTTCCGATCGGAGGCATGTTGATTTCACCTGAATTTAAAGCAAAAAAAGGAATGTTGGGAACCACCTTCGGAGGGAATCACCTGGCCTGTGCTGCGGCAATAGCCGTCCTGGATGTGATGAAAGGCGAGGCGTTGGTTGAAAATGCATCCCAGGCAGGTAACTATTTGCAAGACGAACTATCGAAATTAAACGGAATTAAAGAAATTCGCGGCCGTGGATTGATGCTGGGAATTGATCCAGCCCCCGAATACTCCGATATACGCGACAAGTTATTGTTTAAAAGTCATATCTTTACAGGCGGAGCGAAAAATAACGTAATGCGTTTACTACCCCCGCTTTCGGTAAAGAAAGAAGAAATCGATATTTTTTTGAAAGAAACAAAAAAGCTCTTGGAAGTTTAACGTTAAAAGTCTATGGTATGAAACATTTCACCTGCGTTCAGGACATCGGCGACCTATCGTCCGCCCTGCAAAAAGCCAAGTACACCAAGGAGAATCCGTTTTCCGACCAGCATCTCGGAAAAAACAAAACCCTGATGCTTATCTTTTTTAATTCGAGTTTACGCACCAGGTTAAGCACACAAAAAGCCGGGATAAACCTGGGTATGAACGTTATCGTGCTTGATATCAACCAGGGGGCATGGAAGCTCGAAACAGAGCGTGGAGTAATAATGGATGGCGACAAGCCGGAACACATCCTCGAAGCTATTCCTGTAATGGGTTCATACTGCGACGTTATCGGCGTGCGTTCGTTTGCACAATTTGAGAACAAAGCAGATGACTACAACGAAGTGATAATCAATCAATTTATTCAATACTCCGGGAAACCTGTTTTCAGTATGGAAGCTGCTACGCGGCACCCGCTTCAAAGTTTTGCCGACCTTATCACCATTGAAGAATTCAAAAAAACGACCCGCCCGAAGGTTGTCCTCACCTGGGCACCGCATCCAAGGGCACTGCCCCAGGCTGTACCCAATTCGTTTGCCGAATGGATGAATGCCACGGATTACGAATTTGTAATCACTCATCCGGAAGGATATGAGCTGGACGATAAATTTGTAGGCAAAGCCATCGTGGAATACGACAAGGAAAAGGCCTACCGGGATGCCGACTTCATTTATGCGAAAAACTGGGCGGCGTATCGAGACCCGAATTACGGAAAAATCCTAAGTACGGACAGATCCTGGACGGTTGATACCCAAAAAATGGCCCTTACCAACAACGCTTATTTTATGCACTGCCTTCCCGTACGCCGCAACATGATCGTGACCGATGAGGTCATCGAAAGTCCGCAGTCGATTGTCATTCCCGAAGCTGCCAACCGTGTGGTTTCAGCACAAACGGTCTTGAAAGAAATCTTGCTGGCATTATGATACTTCACAACTCACTTTCTGTCGTAAAAATTGGCGGAAACATTGTCGATAACCCTGAAGCTTTAACTGGTTTCCTAAATGACTTCCACCAGTTGAAAGGAAGGAAATTACTCGTTCACGGCGGCGGAGTAATGGCTTCAAAAATGGCCGAACGACTGGGAATCAAGACTAAAATGGTTGAAGGCCGACGGGTTACGGATGCCGAGACATTGCAATTGGTAACGATGGTTTATGCCGGATGGATCAACAAAAGTATCGTCGCTGCCCTGCAAAAAATCGGATGCAACGCTATCGGACTTTCGGGAGTTGATGCCAACTGTATTCCATCGGAACGCCGGAACCCGGAACCCATCGACTTCGGATTCGTAGGCGACCCCATCACCTGGAAAATGGACGGGAAACTCCTCTCCACTTTCATTGAAAACGACGTTATCCCGGTTTTTTGCGCAATCACCCATGACGGCAACGGTTCGCTGCTCAACACCAATGCCGACACAGTGGCCTCATCGCTTGCCGTAGCGTTGTCGAAGCACTATCGCACTACGTTGTATTACTGTTTCGAAAAAGAAGGTGTTTTGCGGGACATCAATGACAAAAACAGCCTGATCCCATTGATAAACCGGGAAGCATTTATCCAACTGAAAGGGCAAGGCGTGATTGCCGACGGGATGATCCCCAAGCTCGACAATTCATTTAACGCCATACAGGAAGGCGTATCCGAAGTTGTGATCCTACATGCGAGAAATTTACTGAAGAAAACAGGGACAAGGTTAATTGGATAAAAGTCAAGATGCCCACGAACAAAGAATATATCCGTCGTTCGGCCAACCTGCTGAAAGAATTGGTTTCTCTGAAATCTTTTTCAGGCGAAGAAAAAGTGCGGAGTGATTTTTTGTGCAGCTATCTTTCCGAAAGAGGGGTAGAGACGGAACGGTCAGGCAACAACATTATTGCCCGTCAGCCACACCACAACATGGCGAAGCAAACACTAATGCTCAATTCGCATATCGATAGCGTAAGGCCTGCTGCAACCTATACTTTCGATCCGTTTAATCCGCCTTTATCCGACACCCACATTTTCGGGCTAGGCAGCAACGATGCTGGGGCAAGCGTAGTTTGTCTGTTGCAGACGTTCTTGCATTTTTACGAATCTGAACTGCCTTTTAACCTTATGTTGGTTTTATCCTGCGAAGAAGAAAATTCGGGGCCAAACGGGATGACTCGTCTCGCAAAAGAACTTCCAGACATTGATTTTGCCCTTATAGGCGAACCGACTGGGATGCAGGCTGCTATTGCCGAGCGAGGGCTACTGGTTATCGATGGAATAGCTTCCGGTGTGAGCGGACATGCGGCGAGAGACGAGGGCGTGAATGCGCTGTATATCGCCCTGGAGGATATTCAGACGATGAGATCGATTAAGTTTGACAAGATATCACCGACAATGGGCGAAGTGAAACTTACCGTTACACAGATTTCCGCCGGTACGCAACATAACGTTGTTCCGGATAAATGTACTTTTGTAGTGGATATCCGTCCAACCGACCAATACACCAATCCGGAAATCCTGCAACTTCTCCGGGTTAACGTAAAAAGCAAACTCTCCGCCCGAAACCTCACAAACAAAAGTTCGGCTACGCCATCCGATCACCTGTTGATAAAAGCAATCGGGCAATTAGGAGTGAAAACATATGTCTCCCCCACTACTTCGGACTGGATGCGTATTTCCTGTCCGGCCATCAAAATGGGTCCGGGCGAATCGGCCCGCTCCCATCAGGCCGATGAATTCGTGTTGGTCAGCGAACTGGAAAGCGGAATAGCCGGATACATCCGTTTTATCGAAGAAATGACAAAAATCATCAAATAAAAAACTCTTCCGTCAATCAGCGGATAGATTTAGAAAGAGAAACTATGGCAAAAATCTGGAACAAAGGCTTCGATGCCGATAAGTCAGTAGAAAACTTTACGGTGGGAAAGGACCGGGAATTCGATTTGCGGCTGGCAAAATACGACATCATGGGTTCGATGGCGCACATAAAGATGTTGGTAAAAATCGGATTACTAAAAAAAACCGAAGAAGAAACATTGCGCCTGGAATTGCAAAAGATCCTCGCTGAAGTGGAAAAAGGAAATTTCAACCTCAACACCGATGCTGAAGATATCCATTCGCAAATAGAGGCAATGCTCACCGAAACGCTGGGTGAAACAGGGAAGAAGATCCATTCTGGGCGCTCGCGAAACGATCAGGTATTGGTGGATCTGAAGCTTTTCTTCAAGGACGAAATCCGGAAAATAAAAGCAGATGCCTTGCAGCTTTTCGACTTATTGCAGTTGCTGAGTGAAAAACACCGATCGGTCCTGCTGCCCGGATATACCCACGGACAAATAGCAATGCCATCATCTTTCGGACTGTGGTTCGGAGCATACGCCGAAACGCTCGTGGACGATATGCATACACTGGTTTCCGCGTGGCGGGTTGCCAATCAGAATCCTCTCGGTTCTGCTGCCGGATACGGTAGTTCATTCCCACTCGATAGAGAGATGACCACACGTGAACTCGATTTCGAAACCCTGAATTACAACGCGGTTGCAGCACAGATGGGAAGAGGAAAAACCGAAAGGATCCTCGCTTTCAGCGTAGCGTCGTTCGCATCAACGCTTAATAAGCTGGCTGCCGACAACTGCATGTATCTATCTGGGAATTATGGATTTATCTCCTACCCTGACAACCTGACTACCGGATCGAGTATTATGCCGCACAAAAAGAACCCCGACGTCTGGGAGCTTATCCGCGCGCACAGCAATCGGTTACAAAGTCTTCCCAACGAAATCGCCCTGATGACCACCAACCTGCCCCACGGATACCATCGTGACTTCCAATTGCTGAAAGAAACTCTTTTTCCGGCACTTGAAGCGTTGCACACGCTCTTCGAAATGACTCATTTTATGCTTTCACACATTTCAGTAAACAAGAATATTTTGAAAGACGAAAAATACCGCTACCTCTTCACGGTGGAAAAAGTCAACGAACTTGTCCTGCAGGGTATTCCGTTTCGTGAAGCCTACAAACAAATCGGGCAGGAGGTGCAGGAAGGTACTTTTGCCTTTCAACCTGTTCTTAACCACACACACGCGGGAAGCATTGGAAATTTATGTACGAATGAGATTCGAACAAAAATGGAAAACGCAATGAAAGGAATCTGCTAATTTTCTCCTAACCATTTGCAAGCCTCATATCGCTTTTTTTATTACTTTTGCAGAAGATTAATTTCAAATTGAAACGGGCGGTAGATCGAACAGGATTTACCTCCCGGATATCTTATTCCAAAAACTCAATCGTCATACAAAATCTATGAACTTAATTAACGAAATTATCGAGCGTGCAAAAGCCGATAAACAACGAATCGTTCTCCCTGAAGGGACGGAAACTCGAACTCTTCAGGCTGCGGACCAGCTTGTCCGGGATGGGGTGGCAGAAATAATTCTTCTCGGAAATCCGCAAGAAATTAACTTGCTGGCTAATCAGCTTGAATTGAAAAATATCGGGAAAACCCTCGTAATCGATCCTAAGAACCACGACAAAAAACAAACCTACATTGACCTGTTGGTGAAACTCCGGCAGGCCAAAGGAATGACACCCGAGAAAGCGGCCGTTTTGGTGGAAGACCCGCTCTATCTAGCATGCCTGATGATTAAAAACGGTGATGCGGACGGCGAAATTGCCGGCGCACAAAATACTACTGGCGATGTGCTCCGCCCGGCTTTGCAGATCATCAAAACATCACCGGGAGTAAGCGTAGTATCCGGAGCATTTATCATGTTTACGAAAACAACGCAATACGGGAAAGACGGCATCCTTATTTTTGCCGATTGTGCCGTCATGCCCAATCCTACTGCACAGGAGCTGGCATCCATTGCCATAGCATCGGCACAAACCGCACGCGGTATTGTTGGGGTTGAACCGCGCGTGGCTATGTTAAGTTTTTCGACCAAAGGAAGTGCCCAGCACGAAATGATTGATAAGGTGGCGGAAGCTACCCGCATTGCCAAAGAGATCGCTCCCGATCTGCTCATTGACGGTGAGCTCCAGGCCGATGCTGCGCTGGTTCCATCTGTTGGTGCAAGCAAAGCTCCCGGAAGTGCGATTGCAGGGCAGGCCAACGTATTGGTTTTTCCCACGTTGGAAGCCGGGAATATCGGATACAAACTTGTCCAGCGGTTAGGCAATGCCGAAGCGGTTGGCCCCATTTTACAAGGGATGGCAGCTCCGGTAAACGATTTATCCCGCGGATGTTCGGTTGATGACATTTACAAAATGGTTGCCATAGCAGCTAATCAGTCCATTGCTGCAAAATCAAAAAAATAGAATTCAAAAAAATAGAATAATGAGTGAATTAATCATTGAACCTATCGAGAAGTACGGACTCAACATAAGCCATGAGAAGAAAGCGCTCTTCTCTAGAATAGGTGTTGTAGGGGCCGGAAAAGAAGGGCGAACCATAATCAGCCTGACAGCTTCGGCAGGGATGGATGTGGTTTTTATGGATGAATCTCAAGAACGTATCGACATCGTTTTTGAAGAACTGAACCGGGTAATGGATCAGAAAATCAGCAAATGGGGATTGACGCAGTCGGAGAAAAAGGTTATCATGAACCGGATCACTCCCACACTGAGCTACGATGATTTTACCGGATGCGACCTGGTCATTGAGTGTACCCGATATTCAGAATCGGGACGCCGCAGCACACCCGTTCGAAAGAATATTTTTAAAATACTGGATGAGATCCTGGAACCCGATGCCATTATCGCTACTAACGGCCCTACCGTCATTATCAGTGAATTGGCAGCTGACCTTGTTCATAAAGAGCGCTGCGTCAGCCTCTATTTTCCCGTATCTCATCCCGATGCCCGGATTCTCGAGATCGTAAAGGGAATGTACACATCGGAAGAGGTGTACAATAGAATGGAAATTTTCGCCCAACTTATCAATTACCGGCCTCACCGGATAAATGAAAGCAACGGTAATGTAAGCATACGCTTACTGACGACAATGCTCAACGAATCGTGCCAGATGTTGTTGGAGAGGGTGAGCAGCATGCAGAGCATTGAAGAAACGTTTACCATCATTTACGGACAGCGGTACGGTGTTTTCAGAATGGCGGACATCATTGGTATTGAACGCATTGTCACTATAATGGAAGCCATGTTTAACGATTTTGGAGAGACACATTACAAACCCAATCCGTTGTTGTGGAAACTTTACCGTTCTAATCAGCTTGGCGTTCGGACAAGTAAGGGCTTCTACATCTATGATGAGAACGGAAACGTAATTTCCGAAAATAAATCGTTGTTTAATTGAGAAAAGTCAGAAATCATAAGTTGTTGAAATGAAGATATTAGTATTAAATTGCGGAAGTTCTTCCATAAAATACAAGCTTTTCGATATGAGAAGCAACGAGGTTATTGCACAAGGCGGTGTGGAAAAGATTGGCATGAAAGGCTCATTCTTGAAACTCACACTTCCCGATGGGCAGAAAGTTCAGCTCGAAGGAGAAATTCTGGAGCATCGTGCAGGGATTGAATACATTTTCGGTGTCATGTTGAGTGAGAAATACGGATGCATCCGGTCACTCGATGAAATTGATGCTGTCGGACACCGCGTGGTACACGGCGGGGAACGTTTCAACAAGAGCGTGCTCATCACCGAAGAGGTCATAGAAATGCTGAAAGAGTGTATTGAGTTGGCGCCCTTACATAATCCCCCTAACCTCAAAGGTATTTACGCCATTCAGGAACTGTTGCCCCATACGCCACAGGTAAGTGTCTTTGATACGGCCTTCCATCAGACCATGCCCGATTATGCCTATGTTTACGGATTGCCCTACTCGCTTTATGAAAAATACGGCATTCGCCGATATGGATTTCACGGCACGAGCCATCGGTACGTTTCAAAAAGAGCCTGCGAGTTCCTGAATGTCCCCTACGAATCTCAACGAATCATCACTGCCCATATTGGTAACGGCGTTTCCATAACGGCTATAAAAAACGGCAAATCAGTGGATACAAGTATGGGGATGACTCCCGTTGAAGGGCTGATGATGGGAACCCGGTCAGGAGACCTGGATCCGGGGGTTATATCCTATATTATGGAAAAAGAACACATGAGCGCTTCAGGCATTTCCACCCTGTTGAACAAATTTTCGGGTGTTCTGGGAATCTCAGGAATCTCATCGGATATGCGTGAGATAGAGGTCGGAATAAAAGAAAACAACCCGAGAGCGATTCTGGCACTAAACACTTACGACTACCGCATAAAAAAATACATAGGTGCATACAGCGCTGTTTTAGGCGGAGTGGACATCCTGGTATTTACGGGTGGCGTTGGTGAAAATCAGGCAATTACCAGGAGTGTCGTTTGTAAAAACATGGAGTATATGGGTATTGAACTTGATGAAGAATTAAACAGATCGGTCCGTGCGAAAGAAGTTGTGATCAGCAAACCCTCGTCAAAAGTGAAAGTACTCATCATCCCCACCGACGAAGAATTGACCATAGCAAAAGACACCATGCAGATATTGGGGAAGTAACGTTTAACTATCAAAAAACGTCGCCAGAGGATAACCCCACCTGGCGGCGTTTTTACATAGGAAATTTTAGAGTAGAGTTTGTATTTATACAACCGATTCAAGTTCTTTGAACAAAATTGCGATAATGTGATGGAGTAACTCCTGTATGCCTTTTGAACGTACGGGAAAAATAGGCCAGATCAATAAAACCGCAGTTCTTGGCAATTTCACCAATATTTTTATCAAAGTGAACCAGCTGTTTTTTGGCATGATTGACTTTCAACTGAATGATATAAGCATTGGTTGAATATCCCGAAGCCGCATTAATTTTTCTATTAAGCTGAGACACGCTCATGTTTAACTCTTTTGCTATTGAACCGGGAGACAGGCCGGGGTCAGATATTTTTTGGTTGATAATATCGGTAACCTTTTGAAGAAAAAACATATTCACCCGCATCGGTCTTGTTTCGTTTTTGAGAGCTGTTTTCATGTTTTTATCTTTTTTGTTTTACTACATGAATATAGGTATTACAGACAGGTGCTGATGATCAGTCAGAATGAACAGATCCTTATGGACTTATCTTCCAGCCAAATCCGAAGACACCGTTAAGCTATATGAAGAATAATAAAAGGGCTTGAAAAGTATCCAACAACAGAATATCGCGCATGTTAAACATTATAATTTTTTAAAGAGATACATCGAGGGCCCTTTTATTGGCAATGCATCCATTCTCATACAAAAATAATTCGAGGTAGAAAAAAACGTTAGGATTATTTACACAAAATTTAGGACTCAGTGAGCATTAACATTTCGCATATTTGTATTCCACACACATTATCTCTCAAATAACTAACTTATAAACAACTAAATACGATCCAAAAATATGAATAAAGTTTGGATTGGATAAAGATAAATCTGCGAAGGAAGATTATTTCAATGACCTCACAAGTCACTGATTTTCAAGCAATTAAAAAAGCCCCAATGAATATCGGAGCTCTATGTGCTGAGAAAACACAAAATTATTGAATAAAGAAATCTTCTTTTTCTTCCTCTATTGTAATAAAAAAATCAAATTTGGCTTCTGAAACTTCTTTTTCAGTTTCAAACTTAACAATCTTTAATCCTGGATAATATTTGCTTATTTTTATACCCAAGCCGGTTAATCTCGTTTTAACTTCCTTAAAAGACCTACCGTTCTGTATAACTCCAAAGTATGTTTTCATATTCTTATCATTGGATAACCTGAATCAACCCTTTCCCGATATCCCTATATTTAAGATTTTCAATCGGTTTTGCTTTGCTTTCAAGTAACTCCCAAATTTCCCGGGTGTTCAGATCCGGGAATTGTTCCATATAAAGCGCCGCCAGTCCGGAAACATGGGGAGTGGCCATACTTGTTCCACTCAACAAGACATAATTTCCTGAATTTCCGCTTTTCTTCGGATAAGAACTCAGCACATCCACTCCTGGCGCACAAACATTGACATTGCCTCCGGTAGCCGCATTGATCCCGGCGTTAGAGAACCGGGCAATCCGCATCTGATTATCAATGGCTGCAACAGCCATGATGGAGAGAGAGTTTGCCGGTGCAGAAACCGGAACGGGCAATGCAGGCCTTTTACTATCATTGCCTGCAGCTGCAATAATCAGGCAATTGCTATCCAGAGCCCTGATTCCCACAGTCTCAAAAAGGACAGAAGGCTTTTCGTTCAGCTTCACCGGTGAAGCCAGGGACAAGGAGATTATTCGGAATTTTTTAGTAATAGCCCAGTCAATCGCATCGATAATACTGCTGGTTGTCCCCTTTCCATTGTTGGAAAGGACTTTTCCTATTTTCAGGTTGCTGTCTTTTGCAATCCCGTACCGCTTGCCGGTATCGTTTCTAACATTCCCGCAAGCAATACCGGCACAATGCGTCCCGTGTCCGTTAGGATCTTTATCCCAATCTTCACCTTCGATGAAGGATTTCCCTTCAACAATCCTGTCTACAAAATCGGGATGCGAAACATCGAATCCGGTATCGAGTATGCAAACATCGATTCCTTTGCCCGAAAATTGGGTTTCTCCCATTCCAATAGCTTTCAACCCCCACTCCAAGTCCGTTACAGCCGGTTTTGGAATCGGTTTTCTCCGGATGTAGTTTTCCAGTTCCAGAATTTTGTTCTTCAATTGATCAACATTTGTCTTCAAATCGTCAATAAAGGTAAATTCATCGGCAGGAAAAAACTCCCTTTCCTTTTCAAAATAGATAACCGGGCTTTTACTGTCGGCTATCGACCGGGTTAGCTGTTCTTCATCTACATCGTCAACCACTACCACTCCCAGGTTTTTGTAAAGAACGGCATTGTTATTGTCGATAATGTTAAACGAGCGGTTATCTTTCGATAAATACTCCGATGAGGTAACGCTTACGGAGAACCCTTTCTCCACGTTACGGATCGATTTTTCGTTTTGACTGTCCAGCAAAACAATGTACCTGTTTTTTACCATAATTTTATTTCATTGAGTGGTGATTTTGTAAACAATTTTTTCGATGAGTAAAAAAATATCTTCCGGTATTAAATTCGTGAGCAATTTCTTATTTATAACGGAAATAGAACCGTTTTGGGTGAGAAGATAATTCCAAAAAACCTCAATCTTGGGAATCGCATCGAGGTCTTTCAGTTTCGCATCCGTTAAAACCCCTTGCTGATAAAGGTTTAAAATTAAGTTGGAGAGAATCTCTTCTCCTTCTTCGAGTTTAGAAATTTCTCTTTTATAGACCTCCTGCAACAATAGTCCAAGACTCTCAATCCCGTTGTAAGAAAACCCCCACAACAGTTCCCCTTTTCCGGAACTTATCTTTTCCATTTTGGACGGATCAAAACCTCTTTTTACCGTTTGGAGCATGTTCCGTATCCTGAGAACTTCTGACTCTTTGGAACTTTCGCCTCTGTTTTCAAAATAATCCGATAATTTTGTCAGGAAAGTGTTAAACCGATGTTCAAAATCAAATGACTTTCCGGTAAATAACTTCTGAACCCGATTAAACTCCACAAAAAGATCGTCTATAACCCTGACTTTGTTATGGATAAACTCTTTCATCTATTCAAAAATGATTTCTTCGATCGTTTGGCCATTTTTATCCGTAAACGTTTTAATCCGTAACCCCTCCTCTTCCATCTCAATGTGAAGATTAATGAACAACTTGTCTTTGTCCTCCGCCCCCGTCGTGTTCGGGTCGATGTAAATGTCGTTCAACTTGGTAGATACCAAAGAGTAACTGTTGGTAATAGCTTCTGACAATATTCTTTTCATTTCCAAACCTTCCGCTTCAACGGTGGTATCTTGAGGTCTGAAAACTCCGATGTTCAACGATTTGATTTGTGAAGAGACATCCAGTTTTTTCACTTCGTCGCCAATATTTCTTACCAGTTTTTGATCTTTTTTCTCGAGCGATTTAAAAAGTTGCTTAAACTCCTGATTTTGCATCTGTTCTCTCGTAACTGGAGAAATGTTTAGGTGTTTTTCTTTGTTTACCACCTCAATTCGTTCGTTTAAATCATTCAGGAATTTCTCGTCATCGAGCTTAAAATTGTATTTCGACTGAGCACTTATATCACTAACCTTCAACGGTATATCCATCTTTATAGCCGGAAAAGCAAACCTGGGAGCTTTAAAAAATTTCAAGTATTCGTGGTTGGCGTACTCTTTGGCCACCTGAACCGACTTTTCATCTGCTTTTTTACGAGCCTGGATTATCTCGCTGTAGAGATAATCCAGGTAATCTGAAAGTTTGATCATGGTCTTAGTTTGTTGAACCCAATAAACCCAACACTTTTTCCAGACCGGCCGGCATTTCATCGTTGGTAGCCCTGACCTTAACGCCTAAGGAATACTCTTTTTCCACCTTAATGCCGGTGCTTGACGATCTTTTGTAGGAAACATCCACTTTAAACTTGACCGGTCCCCAACCACCTGAAGCCCCCGCATTGATACCAAACTCACTGCTTACGTTTTTCGTATAGGTAGAGTTGAGTTTAACGTTAAAATCTACCTCGCACGACTCAATCCGGAAGCTCGGCACATTGAGCAGGGCGATAAAAGGCACATTTATTTCCGAATCCTGCTGAATGGTTGGAGGGGTAGTGCCCGGATTTGCAGGATCATATTCAGGATTAGGAACATTTTTCTTGTACTTGAACTCCGCCATCCTAAGTTTTTTTGTACCGGATGTGTCCGTTTCAAATCCCACCTCGTTAATGAAGCTCACGGTGCTTATCGATGCGTTCGATTGCGCTTTTACGCAAGCATCCAACGGTCCACCAATAATTGTTGCGAAATCAATACTCCCTAGCTCTGCGGCAAAATCTGCACTGGCAGCATCTGAGGTAATAAAAATCTTATCGTCTTCAGCCATTTGTCCGAAGATTAATTTTAACGCATCGGATGAAGCTCTGGCGACAGAGCTCTCCCATTTCTGGTCGTATCCGGTTTTAAAATTGTCGATAATGTCTATAATTTCTTTTTTTGTAAGTCCCTGCAATTCAGAAGGATCAATCCCGCTAATCTGTTCGTATACCGAAGGGGATAGTACATCTTCCAGCCCCGCAAGCATCTCAATCAGTTCACTTTTTGTTTTTTTACTGTAGTCTTGTTCCAAGACCGATTTTAAAGTTTTCATCGTGCATTAATTTTAATAATAAAAACAATAGAATTTATTTGCGATAAAGATTCAAGCCGTACAATCTGCTGACTTATCGTTGATAAAATTAAGGGTGGATTTGAAAAAAAATTAGGACAATTCTGACAAAAATTTGGACATTTTGAACATTAACTTCTTTTGATTTGTACTACAACGACGTAGCAAAAAACATAATAAGCTTAATGTAAACATGTTAACATCATTAAAAAAAACAAAAGTTATTGAGGCAGATTTCGATAGGCTGTTGGAGTAACTCCTGTAATTTTCTTGAATATTCGGGAAAAATAAGCCACATCAAGAAAGCCACATGCTTCAGCCACTTCCCCAATGTTTTTGTCACGCTTGGCCAGTAACTTTTTGGAGTAGTCAATTTTCACATGAAGAATATAAGCGGAAGAAGAAAATCCCGAAATAGCGTTCACTTTTCGGTTAAGCTGCGAAGGACTAATATTCAATGAGTCAGCTATTTGTTGTGGACCCAGATTGGGATTGGATATTTTTTTGAAAATTAAATTAGTAACATTATGAAGAAAAATCATATTGGCATCCATAGGTTCTTTTGAACCTTCCTCCAATACTGCCTTCATATACTTTACTTTCATGACCTTAATAAATTCCAGCAGGTTTGAAATTCTGATCAAGAGCTCCTCGGGCTGAAAAGGTTTTCTGATATACACATCTGCACCGCACTTAAGTCCGGTCAGCATATCTTCGGAAGTAGTCTTTGCCGTGATCACAATAACCGGAATATGATTTAAAATTGTTGAAGATTTCACTTCTTTACATAAGGTCAATCCATCTTTACGAGGCATCATCGCATCAGTTATGATGATATCGGGTATCAGCCTGAGGGCTTTTTCCATACCGTCTACACCGTCAACGGCTGCAATGACGTTATACTCGTCTTTTAAAAGTGATTGAACATAAAAGAGGACATCCGGGTTGTCTTCTACCAGTAAAATGGAGGGTTTGCCATCCACGTGAGGCACCTCTTCCTCAAATACTGATTGGCATGCTTTTGATTCATCTTTCCAATCTACAGAAAAATTCGTGTTATAAGGTGAATCACTGCCTGGTTCCCATTTCTCGATATTCACTTTCTCGTTTGTTCTTAACGGAAGTGTAACGGTAAACTCCGAGCCTTTGTTAAGCTGGCTCTTCACCTCTATGGTTCCATTCATATGCTCTACCAGCTGTTTGGTAAAAGCCAGTCCAATCCCACTGCCCTGCTTATCTCCCGAATTAGGCACCTGATAAAAAAGATCGAATATTCTTTCGAAATCATCTTCGCTTATACCCACACCATTATCAGTCACTTTTAATTTCACATCCTTCTCATCGGCCGTAATTAAAACACTAACCAATCCGTGATTTGAGGTATATTTAATAGCATTGGAAAGTAAATTCTGAAAAATGTCGGTTATATAGTTAGGCACAAAATCCATCTCAATAAGTGGACTTTGGGGATAGAAAGAGATAAATATGTTCTTGTCGTTCGCAAATAAACGATACCGGTCAATCAATATCCCTATAAAAGTTACAATGTTACCGTTTTTCCATACCGGTTTATCCAGTCCGGAACTTATTTTAGTTATATCGAGCAGCTGATTTACCAGACGCAGCATCTGTTCACCTTGTTTCTCGATAGCAGAAAGGTAATACTTTTCTTCTTCAAGCGGGACTTTTTTGTTTTGCAGCTGCCTGCTGTGTCCAAGGATTATCGTTAATGGCGTCCGGAATTCATGGGTGATATTGGTGAAGAAATTCGACTTAACCCTATCTATTTCACGCAACGTTTTATTTTTCTTGGTACGTTGTAAAAAAGCGTACCACAATGTCACAGACAAGGATATCAATAACAATAACGCTGCAGCAGATGCCCTAAGTATAATTCTGGTCTCACGCACTTGCATCTCCTTTTCCCTGTTCAACTGATCAATAAACTTCAAGTTTTTTTCGCGTTCATAATTGATGCGTATATCCGTTACCTGATTATTCTTCTGTATGCTAAGGATGCTATCCTGGTACATCACACTTAACTTATTGTTTTCAAGCGCATCTCTGTATTTTCCGATCCGACTATAGTACATCTCGTACAAAGCATAGACTTCCGACAAATGTTCGGGAGATCTGATCTCCTCTGCAGTCTCTTTAGCTTTCTCGAGATACCTGAGTGCTTCATCAAAATTGTCCAACTTAAGATTGATCCTGGAAACGGCCAGGCAAGAGACAAGCCAATGCCACTTATCGTCCATTCCGTCCATTACAGCATAAGCTTTCCGATACTCATCTTCTGCTTTTTGATATTCATTTTGATCTTCAAAAATTTCGCCAAAATGCGTATGACAAAGCCCGATCCCCAATTTTGATCCAATCAATTGGTTTTTAATCATAGAAAGATCGTAATAATAGAACGCCGAATCATACTGCTTCCTCATTTGGTAAATAGCTCCTAAATTGGCATAGTTTATAGCCTGTCCCAGGTTACTCTCTATGGTGACCTCTCCCTTGAGCGCTTCCCTGAATTTACTTTCTGCTTCGTTAAAATCATTTATTGAAAGCGCGATGTTCCCAATTCCATTCAGGGCCATCACCCTGTTTTTTTGGTTCACCTTATCGTTGACATCTTGAAAGCTCTCTGTAATCTGAAGGGCCTGATAGTGGTAGTCGGACGCTTCGGGAAGAGCACCGATCCTTCTTAGGTTTGTTCCAATATTGTTGTAAGCTTGTGCAATATAGATCGTATCTTTCAATAGAAGCGCGGCGTTCAACGATTGCTGATGATAGTCGATTGCGCTGGAAAAGTCGGATTGCGCCCGATACCTGTTACCAAGCTCACAACTAGTGATATAAATACCGGCGTAGTTTTTGGATGCCGTAAAACTGTTCAGCAGGAGTAATACTGAGTCGGCAGGAAAGTTGCGTGAATATACTTTTTTCTCCAGACTGTCTTTAAATGCAGTGCTCTCAATTGTGGTGTTTCCCGTTCTTGTACACGAAACAACTGTCAAAAATAAAAAAACCACCGCCCTAACAGTTAGCTGAGTTAACTGCTGGCGGGAAACATGAACGTATTTTACCAATAAATTCATTATTTTCCGTGTCTCTTGGCGGTAAACAACAGATATCCGCATCGTTGCAAATGTAATAAAAAAAAGCTGATAAATACAAATTTTATCAGCTTTTAAAAAATATTATTCCTTGTATATTATTCTGCCACTACTTCAAATGGAATTTCCACAGACACTTCTTTGTGCAACTTGGCGACAGCCACGTAGTTCCCTACTTCTTTTACAGAATCTTTTATAACAATGGTTTTTCTTTCCACATCAAAACCCTTTTCCTTTAAGGCATCGGCAATCTGAATGTTGGTAACCGACCCGAAAATCGTTCCGGTGGAACTGGTTTTTGCTCCGATGGTAAGGGATACACCTTCCATTTTTTCGGCCAGAGCCATAGCTGCTGCTTTAATCTGTTCCAACTTATGAGCTCGTTGTTTCAGGTTTTCAGCCAACACTTTTTTCGATGATTCGGTAGCAATAATAGCTTTTCCCTGTGGAATAAGATAGTTGCGGGCATATCCTTTCTTTACGTTTACTATGTCGTCTTTGTAGCCTAAATTCACTACATCTTCCTTTAAAATTACTTCCATAACTTTTCCTCCTTCTTTTTATTTCATTAAATCGGTTACGTACGGAAGCAAAGCTATGTGACGTGCTCTCTTAACTGCTTGCGCGATACGACGTTGAAACTTAAGCGATGTACCTGTTATTCTGCGTGGAAGAATTTTCCCTTGCTCATTCAGGAACTTTTTCAAAAATTCGGGATCCTTGTAATCGATATACTTGATTCCATTCTTTTTGAAACGACAATACTTTTTCTTCTTAACATCCACCGATACGGGAGTCAAATATCTGATTTCTGATTGTTTAGCCATCTTTTAATCCTCCTTTTCCTCTAATTCAACTTTTTTTCCCACCTTAGCGGTATCCTGAGTACGTGCTTCCTGCTTCTTACCGCCTTTGTTATTTCGTCTTTTCTCAGCATACTCAAAAGCAAAATGATCCTGCTTGATAGTTAAGAAACGAATTACACGCTCATCGCGACGGAAGTTTACTTCTAATCTGGCAACCACTGACGGGTCAGCTTTGAATTCCAGAAACGTATAAAAGCCGGTTGTTTTTTTATCGATGGGGTAAGCCAGCTTACGTAATCCCCAGTTTTCTTCGTTTACAATTTCAGCCCCTTGGTCCGTGAGGAGGTTTTTGAATTTTTCAACCGCTTCCTTCATCTGTACATCAGACAAAACGGGAGTCAAAATGAAAACGGTTTCGTAATTGTTCATACTAAAATGAATTAATTATTAATGATTTAAACCGAAAAATTATTTTTCGGACGGCAAAGATACAATAAAATACGCTAAAAACAAAGCTCTAAGGCTAATAAAAAAGATAAAAGACTGAAATTCGCACACTATTCGGATAAAGAAAACAGAGACAGTGACCGTCGTTTAACCGGACAAAACAACTTCTGGAATAATACATTCACGGAAAAAGGCTACTTTCTAGACAACACTTTCCCAAATCCGGTAGCGAAGTTCAAATCCTTTAGGAATAAAAATAATCATGGGATCTGTTGTATACGGTACCCTTCTTGTTTCCCCGTAGATAAATTTCCCGGTCAGTTCACTGTCTGGGCACCCCATCCGCGTAGACGCAATTTCACCGTCCGAATCAAAAATCATAAACATGTGGGGAGAAAAATTCATGTCTCCGGCATCTCCGAAAGTTACGTCGATAAGATGATGCCGATTGCAATCCACTTTTTTCGTGATACCTACAACAAGTTCTATTTTTGAATTTTCAGAGCCTGCTGGCAATTGTAATATATAACCGTCGTATTTGTCTTTAGTCAGGTCGAAAGGACGTTTTTCAAAGAGCTTATTTTCGGGATCGTGCTCAACCTGAATCATTTCGGCAACTTTCCACACGGTATGCTTCAATTCAATATCTTTTGGGAGATAAACAACCGTGGGTCTTAAACTGTTATAATCGACCAAAACCGGCATCCCACGAGCAAACTCGGTGTGCAGGCTGTCTGTTGCACATCCCAGCAACGTCTGCACCACTTCCCCTTCCGACCGTTAAATGTAGCGTAACACATCTTCATCGGCAAAAGAATCTTCTACAAACTCACCCTGTAAGCTATAATCGTTGCATTCATCCATTTGCATCGTCTTGCCCGGGACTATCTCAACGATAAATTGAGATTCATCAGGCTTCCCGGGCACGGAAATGACATATTTTTGATAACCTTGTGGATGAGGATATTTTTTCAGGATTCCAGTCATCTCTATTGAATCCAACCGATAAGGATTGTCAGATGATGTCGATTTCCCTTGCGAACAGTTTGTAAGTAAAACCAAAAGTGTAGGTAAGAAAAGAAGGGAATAAAACTTTTTCATAATAGCCATTTTAGGGTTTTGTTATCTGTTAAACGTTTCCTTATTCAAATAGTTCTATGCCTATTGCGTAAAAAGTCGTATTTTTGTATCTCAAAAAATCACAGAGATGAAAAAAATTCACGATTACGAAATCATGTCACCGGCAGGTTCCTACGAATCACTGACAGCTGCCATTCAGGGAGGTGCTGATTCTATCTATTTTGGCATCGAGGGGCTGAACATGCGTGCCAAGTCGTCCAACAATTTCACCGTGGAAGACCTGCACAAAATTGCGGAGATCTGCAGGGAAAATAAAATAAAAAGTTACCTGACCGTCAATACCATTATTTATGACAACGACATGGAGCTGATGCGAAAAGTGGTGAATGCAGCCAGGGAAGACAATTTATCAGCAATCATCGCAGCAGACGTGGCGGTGTTGATGTATGCCCGAAGCATTGGAGTGGAAGTACACTTGTCTACCCAGCTGAATATCACCAACACCGAATCGTTACGGTTTTACGCCCAGTTTGCCGATGTGGTGGTGTTGGCTCGCGAACTCAACCTCGATCAGGTAGCTTCCATTCACAAAGACATCGTCGAACAGCAGATAAAGGGCCCGTCGGGTGATCTGATACGCATAGAAATGTTCGCGCACGGTGCTTTATGTATGGCTGTTTCAGGCAAATGCTATCTAAGCTTACACGAAAAAAATCTGTCGGCAAACCGGGGAGCATGCAACCAGATTTGCCGCCGTGGATATATCGTAAAGGACAAGGACAGCGAAATTGAGCTGGAAATTGACAACGAGTACATCATGTCTCCCAAAGACCTCAAGACCATCCATTTCATGAATAAGATGATGGATGCGGGTGTCCGGGTCTTTAAGATTGAAGGCCGTGCCCGCGGCCCGGAGTACGTCCGGACAGTAACCTCGTGCTACAAAGAAGCGGCCCAGGCCTACTGCAACGATACGTTTTCGCAGGAAAAAATCGATACATGGAACGAAAAGCTGGCCACCGTCTTTAATCGCGGATTCTGGGACGGGTATTACCTCGGCCAACGGTTGGGTGAATGGACGCACCGGTACGGTTCAGGGGCAACAAAAAGAAAAGTTTATGTGGGCAAAGCCATTAAGCATTTCGGGAACATCGGCGTTACGGAATTTTTGGTAGAAGCCCAACCGGTTAAGGAAGGCGATGAGTTATTGATCACCGGGCCGACCACCGGCGCGGTTTTTGTGACGGCAGAAGATATCCGAGTCCATTTGAGGCAAGTTTCCGAAGCAGTTAAAGGCGATCACTTCTCGATAAAAACGCCCGAGAAAATCCGCCCAAACGACCAGCTTTACAAAATGGTAAAGGCTGAACGCCGCGGGACAGCTCACGAACGTTAAATCCTCTCGCAGTCTTTTTGCCGGCAATGCAACGGAACTATATGCCTGTTTACAGCCAATTGTTTATACAAACAAGAGCCTAACCAGGTGATTTTCAATACCCAGAAAGCCGGAACAAGCAACCAGAACAGCGGAAGCCGGAGAATAGTCCGATACAGCGAATCGTATCCGTATTTCCATATCCCTTTGTGAACAGATGCCAATTGCTCTTCCGCCAAAGTCAGATTCAACCCGGGTGCAATTTTCGTATGCTCTTCATTACGTAACTCTCTGCATGAGATAAGATTAAACCAATCTAACTGACGGATCAGGTTCATCAACCGGGTGCAGTTTTTGCACCAATTATCGTAGTAAACAGTCATTCCGACAGTTGTTTGAAAAAATCCCAAATCACTATTCCCGCCGTAACCGAAACATTCAGTGAGTGCTTGGTACCGTACTGCGGAATTTCGATGCAGTTGTCCGAAGCATCAACAACTTCCTGTTGCACACCATGTACTTCATGTCCAAGGATAACGGCATATCTTCTCCGCCGGTCCAACGTCAGGGTTTCCAACGAAAGGCTGTTCCGGGTCTGCTCTATGGAAAAAACGGTATACCCGTTCGTTTTCAATTCTTTAATCGCCGAAATAGGTTCCGCGAAATACCTCCATTTCACCGAATCTTCAGCACCCAGTGCCGTTTTATGAATTTCGGCATCGGGCGGTGGGGCAGCAATGCCACAAAGGATAATCTCCTCCACCCGGAAAGCATCGCATGTGCGAAAAACCGAACCGATGTTGTGTCGGCTGCGCACATTGTCCAACACCACCACCAAGGGAATTTTGGGTGCTTCTCGAAATTCTTTAACACTTATTCTGTTGAGTTCCTCAACGTTGAGTTTTCTTCTGTACATCATCTCTGTTTCTCTCCCCATCACTTAAGAGAAAGGGGAGGTTATTTTTCAGGTTTTATTACGGCTCGCACTGCAAACCAAACATGGTGAAGGAAAGTTGATACCTGTCCGTAATGCTTCACCATGATCCGGTACCGCTCCTTGAGCGAGGCCTTCCGGTTGGCCGTAGTTATTCCCTCGTTCAGGTAATTAATAAGCGTCAGGTGTGTATTACGGATGTAGCGGGATTTTCTCATCATGCGGATGCACCAGTCCACATCGGCAGAAAAACGATAATTCAGGTCGTAAGGCTCAAAAATCGATTTCTTGACCATAAACGCCTGATGGCACACCAGCATTCCTTGCTTAAAACTTTTCCAGGAAAGGGTTTCGGGTGCACTTAGTCGACGCATAAACAAAAATTCCCCGTTATCACCGACAATAGCCGTTTCACCATACAAGATGTCAGGGGCCGAAGCGGGTTCGAAAGAATTCATCATGTTCTCTACTGTCTCCGGCAGAAAAAACATATCACCTGCATTTAAAAAGCAAAGATAGTCACCCGTAGCCATCGTTACGGCTTTATTCATTGCGTCGTACAACCCGTTGTCCGGCTCACTCTTCCATTTCAGTTTGGGATTCTCATACTGCTGGATCAACGCAAGGGTATTGTCTTTCGATTTTCCGTCCACAATAATATGTTCCACATACGGATACGTTTGTTCGCGAACACTTTTCAGCGTCCGTTCCAACGTTTTTCCTGCGTTGTAGGTAACGGTTATTACGGAAAGCGATTTCATTTGCGGGCGTAAACAACAATAAACGGCGAAAGGAACCGTCCCTTCACCGGAAAAAGTTTAACGGCATAACTCAACATTTTCACCCATTTTCGGATACGCTTATTTTTGGGTTTCGGCTCCAGCCAAAGCATAGGCTTCCCCAGGTATTCAATTTCAACCTCCTTTAAATCGAATTCCTGCATAATGCCTTTCAAACGTGGGATCTCCATCGATTTCAGGTTATGTGCTTCCAGATTTTCCCTATCCAACCATTGTTGTATTCTTCCGTTCAACCCGAGAAAATTAGGGACCAGCAGGAGTAAATGTCCGTTTTCCGAGAGCAAGTCCACGTGCCGTGCAATCACGTCGCGCGTGTCCTGAAAGTGTTCGATAAATCCCGATGAGAAGACTACATCGTATTTTTTTTCGGACGAAATTTCGAAAAAATCGCCATCAATACACCGGATGGTATGCTCCGGAAGATTATTGACCGCCTCAAACTTACGGACGATAGCAGTATTCATGTAAAAGTCGAGTACGGTAACATCCGGAATACCCTGCTTGTAAAAATACGCCGCAAAAATACCGGGAAAACCGCCGATTTCGATAAAACTTTTGGCTCCGCTGAGTTTCGGTATAAATTTTCCGAAAACCACGCTGCGAGGAATCTTGTCAAATTGATAGTCCGACCAGTATGCCTCCCAGTGCGACTGATCGGTAATATTATTGGGATTGTTCTGCATAAATCGTTAAATAGCGGTTGACAATTATTTCCTCTGCGTATTCCGACAATACTTTTTTTCGGGCATTTTCCGAAAGCTGCCGGAAGTCAGCTTCAAAAAGGATCCACTGCAAACCTTGGGTTAAGTCATCAGCGTCCTTATATTCGGCCACATATCCGTTTTTTCGGTGGTCAATCATTTCAGGGATTCCCCCGGTATTGAATCCAACACAAGGTGTACCGCATGACATAGCCTCCATAAGGGTATTCGGTAGGTTCTCCTGCAGTGAAGGTGTCACAAAAACATCGGCAGCATTATAAAGATCCGGCATTCTATCCGGGGCAACAAATCCGGTATTCACGGACAAGGCCGGCAGTTGCTGTGCAATTTCGTTCCCGTTTGTCCCGGCAATCAGGAACAGCACCTCTTTGTTGTTAAGTCGTTTGCCGGCTTCTATCAAGTAGTCCATCCCTTTTCGTTTGTCGGAAGCTTTAACCGCGGCAAACAAAATAATCCTTTTGTCCGCAGGTAAGCCCAGTTTTTGTTTTGCTTCCTCCTTATTTTTGGGAAAGTACCTTTGCGTATCGATGGGGTTTGGAATAGAAACTACCCGGCGTCCTGTTGTAAGTGGACTTTTTTCTGCTAGCCTTCCAAGCCACTGGCTGCAGGCCACAAATTCTATTTTTCCCTGATCGTATGCCGTCTGTTTTTTTCGAAAAATCCGGTGAGAAAGATCGTTCTCCAATGGAGCTTTCAAGTATGGACAATTTCCGCATGAATGATGAAAGCGTGCACACGGTCCGGCATGATGACAAATTCCGGTGAAGGGCCACATATCGTGCATCGTCCACACCACCTTTTTACCGCTGGCAAGGATCTCTCCGATTTCGCTGATCGATAACATCCCCTGATTGATCCAGTGTAGATGAATAATGTCAGCTCGCTTAAATTCGGGAAGCCGGGTAACGGAAATTCCGGTATTGGCGATGGAAACATCAAAAAGGTTCTCCCGCGATAACCGGTTTTGCAAAAATATTTGTCCGCGCTCCCCATAAAAATGCAGGTTATTTTGAATTTTGCCGCCTGCTTGCATAATATACTCATTGTCAGAACGTTTATCACGAACCAGCATCTTCGCCCTTACCCCCTTGGCACGGAGAGCATTCATCAACCGGAAAGCTGCAATGGCTGCCCCGCCGTGAATATCGGATGTGCTGATTATAAGTACGTTCATGCTATTTCCAACATTTTCTCAACGATACGTTCACATGCCTTGCCGTCACCGTATGGATTGGTTCTGGTTGACATAGAATAATAATAGCTATCGTCCGATAAAAGCCGGGAGGTTTCTGACACAATCAGGCTGTAGTTCGTTCCGACCAGCCTGACTGTCCCGGCCTCCAGTGCTTCGGGACGCTCCGTGGTATCCCGCATGACCAGAACCGGCTTACCTAAGCCTGGAGCTTCTTCCTGAATTCCTCCACTGTCGGTCAGGATCAACCTGCTCTTTTCCATGAGGTAGACAAAAGGCAGGTAATCCAGGGGTTCTATTAAATGGAGGTTTTCGTGCTTATCATCACTAAACACCTCACGAATGGTTTCGCGCACATTCGGATTAAGGTGCATTGGGTAAATGAAATGAGTTTCGGGGAACTTTTCCGATAACGTTTTTATTGCTTGGCAAATATGTGTAAATCCTTCACCAAAATTTTCCCTCCTGTGGCCGGTAATTAATACAAGTTGCGGGGTAAGGCTTCCGCCCATTTTTTCGGGCAACCCACTCCGGATTAGGGTTTCCTCGATCTCTTTCCGAAGGTTTTTATCGGTTTTTATTTTTTGAGTAACCCAATACAGCGCATCAATAACCGTATTTCCTGTTACTGAAATACTGTTTTCTTTGATTCCCTCATCCAACAGGTTCTGCTTGCTTAAGGGAGTAGGTGCAAAATTGTATGTGGCTATCCGGCTTGTGATTTGACGGTTAATTTCTTCCGGCCAAGGGCTGTACATGTTGTGTGTTCTCAGCCCTGCTTCGACATGCGCTACCGGTATTTTCTGGTAAAAAGCAGCCAACGCGGTTACCGTGGAAGTGGCTGTGTCGCCATGTACAATCACCCAATCGGGTTGCGACTGCTTCAGCACATCCCTCATACCCGTTAATATGCTGGATGTTATGTCGTATAAGTCCTGATTGCTTTTCATAACATTCAAGTCATAATCGGGTCTTATTTCAAACAGACGAAGAACCTGATCTAACATTTGCCGGTGTTGCCCGGTTACACAAACAAGAACATGAAATTTATCGGGATATTTCTGAAACTCCCTAATCAACGGAGCCATTTTTATAGCCTCGGGACGGGTTCCAAAAACAAGCATTATTTTTTTTCGCATACCCTCATTTTTTAAAAACCCCACAGAAATCAAGGATCACCTTATCATCTCTGAAAATCAACTTCTTAAACTCCTTATGAGCTACCAGAAACGCAACTATATCGGCCGTGTCATACGCTTCCGCATAATCGGTAAGCTTAAAAACCTTATGCGTCTCTATATTGGGCTCAACGATTAAGAAATCAGCGTTGTTATGCCCTTGCATTACTTTCGAGACAATGTATTTGGCAGGTGACTCCCTCAAATCTTCGATGTTCGGCTTAAAAGAAAGCCCCATCAAAGCCACAACAGGTTCCCGGCCTTCGCGTAAATTGAAATCCTTCATCGTGGAAAGAATTTTCTCTGAACACCAAAAAGCTTTGTAATTGTTTATTTCACGGGCCTTTCCTATCAGTTGAGACTCAATCGGAAATTCTGAAGTGATGAAATAGGGATCCACGGCAATACAATGTCCTCCCACCCCACTTCCGGGTTGAAGAATGTTTACACGGGGATGTTTGTTGGCTAGCTCGATCAGTTCCCAGACATTGATATGGGCTTTCTCACATATGATGGAAAGCTCGTTAGCAAAAGCAATCTGCACATCGCGAGAAGCATTCTCTGTCAGTTTACACATTTCGGCAGTACGCGCATTTGTCTTGTACAGGGATCCTTTCACAAAATGGCTGTAGAAGCCGGCAGCTTTTTCCGAGGATCCTTCGTCGATACCTCCTATCACACGGTCGTTGTGAATTAATTCATAAACGGTATTTCCCGGCAATACTCTTTCAGGACAATAACTCAAATAGATTTTATCTTTTAACGCAGGCTTTTCGGAATAAATCAACTCTGCCATCTTTTCCGTGGTGCCCACAGGGCATGTTGACTCAATAATACACAAATCTCCTTCCTTCAAGTAAGGAAGAACGGTGGTGACAGCAGACTCCACGTACGAGACGTCGGGTTCATGATTTCCTTTAAACGGGGTGGGCACCACAATGACGTAAACATCACTTGCTTGCGGCTCAGTATATGCTTTAAGGGTTCCGTTGGAAGTGACTTTTTTGCATATCTTATCCAATCCGGGTTCTGAGAAATGAACTTTCCCGGAATTCACACTTTTCACTACTTCGGGATTAATGTCTACACCGATTACTTCAATACCGTTATCAGCCGCGATTACAGCTGTCGGCAAACCTATATAACCCAATCCAATAAAACAAGCTTTCATATACTAATCCATTAATTCAACTACAAAAATAAGCGTAAAATTCCTAATAAAACGGTTAACGCCACATATATACCCATTTTCTTTGACGGGAGAAAGACAAATCAATTCGATAAAATAGTTTTGTAGGCATTTACATACCTATCGCTGACCGTATCCAGGTTGACCTTATTTTTGATGATTTCGAAGGAATGTTCTCCCATTTTTTTTCTTAAGCCGGGATCATTAAACAGCGCAATTATCTTTTCGGACAGATCTACGGCATCATTTTCCCGGAAAAAGAATCCGTTACTCCCTTCGTAAACCAGATCCCGCTCGGTACCGTCACATACCGAACATATTACCGGAAGGGAGAACGTCATGGCATCGTTGATGGACAACCCCCCCATTCCTGCCAAAACATAAACCGATGACGCCAAGAAGTATCTTCCTATCAATAAATTATCGTAAATCTCTCCGGTAAAAATAACTCGGCTGCCGATCTTCAAGTCACGGGCTTGTTTTTTCAGATTTTCCATTTCGGGGCCATCTCCTACGATCACCAGCTCCGCACCGGGGAAATGCGATAGTACTTTTGAAAAGGCGTCCATCAATAAATCCACCCTTTTCCATTTCACCAACCTTCCGATATGAATCATCCTGTGATCATTTTGAGGCAACAGAGGTTGTTCTTTGGACAGTTCTTGTCTGATCCGGAGCAATTCCTCGGAATTGTTTGAGTTGTAGGTAACAAACACCGACTTTTCGGATAGGTTATAAGTAGGCAAGATCTCTTTCCCTACAGACGAATAGACTACCGCACCATCAGCGTGTGAGTAACAGTATTTCCTGATTTCTGCAACGAGTTTCTGCCGTATGTGGAAAAACAACCCTTTATTCAGCAGGTTCATATCTTCATCGTATACAGGGTTTTCTTTGTAGAAGGAGCTGAGTTTTCCATAGGGTGGAACCTGAAAAGGGATTTCGCGCATCACAAATTTGGATTTGGTCTCCTTTAAAGCTTTCCTTAATTCAGGTTGAGTGAAATACTGCAAGAAAAAAGGCCAGCCTACGACAAAAATATCAGGCTTCTCTCTGTATATGATGGAAGGAAGTTCCCTGAAGCCGGTTTTGCCCAGCAGCGATTTTCTTTCTTCACTCGTTATAACCCTGTAATTTGCCACCTCCCGGCCAATCACCCTTACGCCTTTTCCAATCATTGTACTTTTTTTCGGAGGAACAACCACCACAACTTCCACTCCTTTATCAGCCAGCTTATTCAACAAAGCATTGGCATAAGGTGGAATTCCTCCAAAAACGTACAATACTTTCATTTACAGCGGAATTTAAAATTCAATTTTCGAAGACAACACATTCCGGCGGAAAACGCCTAAATTTATATTCACTCCCACCTCTATACCTTTGCCGACAAGTTCATTCTTCACCGTCTCATATGCCAGATCGGGACTGTTGTTATCACCGCTCAGGTGGCAAAGCCAGATATTCCGGAGATGAGGTGAACAGTTGTTTGCCAAAAACTCAGCAGTCTGCCGGTTGCTCAAGTGTCCCGTTCCGTTACTGATTCGCTGTTTAAGGAAATAGGGATACCTTCCGTTAAGAAGCATTTCTTCGTCGTAATTGCTTTCAATAACCAGGTGGTTAGCTTTTCCGGCGTAATAGGCTACATCATCGGTTATAGCCCCGATGTCGGTTGCCAGTGTAAGCTTGTGATTACCGAACTCAAAAAAATAACCGGCATTGTCGCTGCTGTCGTGCGGGACATCGAAAGCGGTAATCCTAAAATCTTCTATCTGAAACGACTCTCCCTTCTCTATAATTCGTTTAGTTGCACCGTTGATGGTGTTTTTAACAAGGGGACAGTTACGAATGCCCCGGTGTACCTTCTCTGTAGCATAGACCGGTATATTAAGTTTTTCGCTCAGGTACCCTGCTGATTTTATGTGGTCGTAATGGTCGTGTGTCACCAGAAGGGCGTAAATTGACGAAAAATCGATACCGTGATCACCCAATCTTTTTTTGATAATACGTGGCCCCAATCCAGCATCGATAAGCATCCCGTAGTGGCTGTTTCCCAGGTAATAACAATTACCGCAACTACCGCTGCCCAAACTGAAGAACGAGAATTTATCGGAAGAAAATAAGTTATGTTGCATATTCTAACGGACAAAGGTACGAACAATTTATGATTTTTGTGCGTAATCCGACCTACCTTCGCTACCGGCAAAAATCCTCAAAATAGCGTGTGATGTGTTCGTGCAGATGCACACGGTCCCGGCCTATCATGTTATGCTCGTGTCCGGGGTAGACGAAAAAGTCGGGATGCGTGCCTGCACCAATCGACGATTTCAAGAACTGCAAGCTGTGCTGCATCACCACTACCGGATCTTCGTCACCGTGAATGATAAGCAGCCTCGATTTCAGCCTACCAGCTTTGTTCAGCAAACTTGTCTTCGCGTAACCGTCCGGATTCTCCTGAGGCGTATCCATGTAACGTTCACCGTACATCACTTCGTAATATTTCCAATCGATCACAGGACCACCGGCAACGCCCACCTTAAATACCTCCGGGTAGCGCAGTAACATGTTAATTGTCATAAATCCGCCATAGCTCCAGCCGTGAACACCCAGCCGGCCGGCATCCACGTAAGGCAGTGATTTCAAGAATTCCACACCGCACATCTGGTCTTTGGCCTCCTCCACACCAAGCCTACGGTGAGTAACATCCTCGAAGGCTCGTCCTCGAAACGATGTACCCCGGTTATCCAACACAAAAACAAGGTATCCTTTCTGTGCCATATACGTTTCCCAACCGCCCGAACCGTATCTCCAGCGATTCTGCACCAATTGTGAATGCGGACCACCGTAAACATATATGGCCACAGGGTATTTCTTTGCCGCATCGAAGTTAGCGGGCTTTACCATCCGGTAAAATAAATCGGTTTTACCGTCGGCAGCTTTCAGGCTTCCTAGTTCAACACGAGGCATACTGATTCCGGCAAAAGGATTTAGAGCGGAGGTTAGTGTAACCGTTTTGGCGTTTTTCAAGTCGATAATATCAACTTTACCGGGATTATCGCTGGCTGAATAACGGCTGACCAGGTATCTTCCAGAATTGCTGACGGCAATGGTGTGCATGCCCGGAACATTGGTGAGTCGGTGGATGCTTCCGCTCTTTAAATTTACGCTGTAAGCATGCCTTTCTAAAGGGCTTGGCTGGGTTGAGACAAAAAACAGGTGTTGTCCTTTTCCGTCAAAACCGATAACATCCGTTACTTCCCAATCTCCCCGGGTGAGTTGTTTCAGTAATCGGCCCGACGTATCGTACAGGTACAGGTGGTTGAATCCGTCCCGTTCGCTTTGCCAGACAAATTGAGCGGGGTTGTTCCTCACAAACAAAACCGGATTTTCAGGCTCCACGTACTTCGGATGTGTTTCTTCAAAAAGTGTTTTATCAAAATCACCCGACCCTGCGTCGTACCGGTTCATCTTCAAGTGATTTTGTTCACGGTTAAGTTCGGCTACATATATAAATTTTTCGTCGGGACTCCAAACCACGTTTGTCAGGTACTTGTCCCTGGGTTCACCTGTTTTCAGGTAAACGGTTTGCCCGGTCTTTACGTTATAAACACCGATCGCCACTTCGTGACTGCTTTCTCCGGCCATCGGATACCGAATGCTTTTCTCCGTTGCGGTCCGGGCAGAGATATCCACAACCGGATAACTGGCAACCATGGTTTCATCCATCCGGTAAAACGCCAGTTTGTTTCCACCGGGTGACCAAAAGATTCCTCCTTTAATTCCGAACTCATCCCGGTGAACCGCCTGACCACAAACAATCCCCTTGTTTTCTTCCGAAGTGATTGCCGTCTCTTTACCTGTTCCGTCCGTTATATACAAGTTATTCTCTTTTGTATAGGCCAGATAAACATTGTCGGGAGAAAGTTCCTGGTTGGCACTGTTTTCGGGAAAATCAACAGACAAGATTACCTGTCTGGTTTTCAAGTCATACACACCCGTGCCCTTAGCCGATGAAAATACCAGGTTATCGCTGCCTTCCCTGTCAAAACTCACACGGGAAACAATTCCCCCGCCTTTTTCTTTTTTCCGGATTTCATCGAACCGGAAAACAAATTTTTTGTGGTTAGGATTCAACGGGTCGACCCGGAAGACGGAGTCGTCCCTGAGCATCATCAACTCATCGTCGTGCCATTGAAATTGTTCGCCTATTTGCGGATAATAACTGTAAAAGTTTTTTCCTCCCGGGATAAGTTCGTCCAACGTGAACAACTTGTTTTGTTGGGCAAACAGCAAGCTTGTGCAAACAGATAATAAAAGAAAAATAAAATATTTTCTCATAAATAATTTTACTTATAAACCCTTCCACACGAAGCCGGAACATCACTCCAGGTTTAACCCTTCCTGTATGCAGGCAAGTCAGCGGCAGTTGTGGGAGGATAAGATTAAAATACAATCCTGTTCAATTTTTCAACTGCCTCGTAATATTCTTTCATCATCCCTTCGACCACCTGCTCCGCAGGAACAACAGTATCTATCAGCGATGCAACTTGTCCAATTTCCAGTTCACCCTCCACCAGATCTCCTTCAAATATACCGCGTCTTGAACGACCGCGCCCCAGCAACGAGCGAAGTTCGTCAGCAGATGCACCCCTATCTTCCAATTCCTGTACCTGATGATAAAAATCATTTTTCACCAATCGGGTGGGACTGATTTTCTTCAGTGAAAGTATGGTGTCACCCTCTTTCAGAGAAATACACTTCTGCTTGAATGCATCACTGGCTGAGCTCTCCTCAGTAAGCGCAAAACGTGTACCCACCTGTACACCCTCGGCCCCAAGCGCAAAAACAGCGGCCATTCCTTCGCCTGTTGCTATTCCTCCGGCGGCAATAAGCGGTAAATCGGTGACTTTTCGCACCTGCGGAATAAGCGCTAGCGTGGTGGTTTCTTCTCGTCCGTTGTGCCCTCCAGCTTCAAAACCTTCTGCAACAACAGCATCCACACCCGCTTCAACGCATTTCAATGCAAATTTCGAACCGGATACCACGTGCGCGACGATAATGCCTTCGGCTTTCAGTTTTGCGGTCCACGTTTTTGGATTTCCTGCCGATGTGAAGACAATGGCTACTTTCTCATCCATCACGATTTGCATGATCTCTTCAATTTGTGGATACATCAGCGGGATATTTACTCCAAAAGGGTTACCGGTAGCCATCTTGCATTTTTTTATGTGATCACGCAACGTTTCAGGATGCATCGAACCTGCACCTATCAAGCCCAATCCCCCTGAATTACTTACTGCCGATGCCAATCGCCATCCACTACACCAAACCATTCCGGCCTGAATGATGGGATATCTTATGCCAAACAATTGGGTAATTTTGTTTTTTTCCATAATTCACGCAAAGGTAATTTTTTTTCAAAACGTTATCAAGAAAAGCTTTTAGAAGTTTATTGTTTAATTTAATTTTAGTAGTTTTGTACGTCCAACAGATGATTATTGGCGTAAATTTCTCTTCCAGTTGACTATGAACGTATTAATTCTTGGCTCCGGTGGGCGTGAACATGCTTTTGCCTGGCGTATGCGTAGCAGCAAGTACTTGAACAACTTGTTTATTGCGCCCGGAAATGCGGGGACTGCATCGTTGGGAACAAACGTTGCCATCTCTCCGACAGACTTTCAGGCGTTAAAATCGTTTTCTTTGGAAAACGATGTGGACATGATCGTGGTTGGGCCGGAGGATCCGCTTGTTCAGGGAATTTACGATTATTTTCGCAATGACGAGGACGTGTGCCACGTTGCCGTTATCGGTCCTTCCCAAAAGGGGGCCCAGCTGGAAGGGAGCAAGGATTTTGCCAAAGAATTCATGAGCCGACACAATATCCCCACGGCGCGATACAAAACGATCAGGCTAGAAAACATTGAAGAGGGAAATTATTTTCTGGAATCATTGCAGCCTCCTTATGTACTCAAAGCCGATGGGTTGGCAGCCGGAAAAGGGGTGCTCATCATTGACGATTTAAACGAGGCCAAACGCCTGCTTTGGGAAATGCTCAACGGGATGTTTGGTTCTGCAAGCGACAAAGTGGTTATCGAAGAGTTCTTAAAGGGGATTGAATGTTCGGTTTTTGTGCTGACCGACGGAAAGTCGTACAAAATCCTGCCTGTTGCCAAAGACTACAAACGTATTGGGGAGGGTGATACCGGGCTAAACACCGGGGGCATGGGTGCGGTTTCCCCTGTTCCTTTCGCTGATGCCAAGTTTATGGAAAAGGTGGAACAACGGATTGTTCTTCCCACTGTCAACGGAATTAAGGCAGAAAAGATCGACTACAAGGGTTTTATCTTCTTCGGGTTGATTAATATAGATGGTGAGCCGAAAGTGATTGAATACAATGTGCGGATGGGTGATCCTGAAACGGAGGTGGTATTGCCGCTTGTCAAGTCAGACATTCTGGACCTTTTTGTAAGTGTAGCCACCGAAACTCTGGATACAAAAACAGTGGAAATCGATAACAGGTACGCTGTTACCGTGATGATGGTTTCTGGGGGATATCCAGGCAGTTACGAAAAGGGGAAAACAATATCGGGAATTGAACAGATAAAGGATTCCATTGTTTTTCATGCCGGGACAACGTTGAAAAATGACGAACCCGTAACATCAGGCGGACGTGTCTTAGCTGTAACCTCATATGGGCATACAATGAATGAAGCGCTTGAAAATTCCTATAAAAATATCGAAAAAATCTCTTTCGAAAACAGCTATTTCAGAAAAGACATCGGCTTTGACTTAAGATAAAAATGAACACTTTGCTGGTTAGAAACTTCAAATCTTTTTTTGTGGAATCCCGATTCATTTCGCTGGTTGTTTCTATTACCGTCATCGCGCTGCGTTTTCTGATGTTTTTGAAAAAGGGCTTACCTGATTTTCCGGCAAACAATACCGGCTTTATCTGGCCCTATATCGAACCTGTTTTTCTCGAAAATCCCCTTCTCTCGTTTTTAGCGAGCACATTCTGTGTTTTCATTATATCTTATCTTCTTTCCGAATTGAACGTCCGCTACGGTGTGATCCGCATGCGAACAGCGATGCCCTTTTATGTTCCGCTGATTCTATTTAGTGTCCATCCGTTTTTTCTGAGAATGACTCCCGATTTTCCGGGGCTCATCTTCGTTCTCTGGTCCCTTTTTCCGTTACTGGCATCGTATCAGTACCACCATTCCCACCGGTTTGCTTATCAGTTTAGTGCGTTGATAGCCATTGCCGGGATCTTTCAAATCCACGCGTTATTGTTTGTGCCCTTGTGGTTAATTGGGTTATCGGCGATGGGCAGAATAAACTTCCGATCTTTTATAGCATCTATTTTTGGAATAATACTGGTGTTTTGGATTGCTTTTGTGTTCTATGTCTTTGGGGATAACATCTCCGGCTTTATCGAACCTTTTAAAGGTCTCGCCGAGATCTACAACTTTACGCGGACGCCCGGTTTTTCTGTCCCGCAATGGGGTTTTATCGGGACAATGCTGCTTTTCTTGTTTTTCATTATTACCGCTGATAGCAAGCAGATTACAAGAGAGCGGAGCTTTACCAAAAAAGTATTGATTTTCAGCATTTCCGTAATACTGCTTTCCTTTCTTTTACAGATTTTGTACCTGACTCACACGTTCATCTGGATCTACATTATCATCGCATTTCTTTCCATCATTGTGGCGCATTTTTACGCCAACACCACATTCAGGCTGGAGATTTTATCATATTTATTCGTTTTGATGCTGTTAGCTTTTTATTACTGCCTAAACCTTTTCACCGATTTATCACCATTCTAAGAAACGTCTTAAATCTTAAATTTCTATTCATCTCTACTTCCTTCATGCTGTTTTTCGCTCTTTTTCGCGTCCTTGAATCTTCATTTCTTCAAAATAGCCCCACTATAGATCCATCAAAAAATAAACATAAAACAAGACATGAAAAAAATCAATAAGTTGCTAACAACAAAACCCTATGTATTTTTGTTTTACAGTAAAAAACAAAAAAATATACAGATGAAACGATCAGCATTACATTTACTTATTGTGCTGTCTGTCGCTTTTGGGCTGACAATGTGTGGCACAGCACAGACGGCAAGGGAGAAGGAAGTTGTAGCCGGAGAAGTGAGCCGGAGCGTAAACGATTTCGACTTTACGTTTAAGGCAACTTACGCTTATCCCACCGGTTTCAAATCTATTTACCTGTCTCCCTACTACGACGTAAAAGTATCTCCCGACACGATACGGGCATACCTGCCCTATTACGGACGAGCATATGTAGCTCCCGTTAATCCAAGTGAGGGAGGAATAAAATTTACCAGTACCGACTTCGATTATCAGGTGAATCCGGGAAAGAAAAAAGGGAATTGGCGGGTAGATATTCGAACGAAAGATACCGGCCGGGAGATATTTTTGTATTTCGATATCTGGGAGAACGGAACAGCCCGGTTGCAAGTCACAGATACCAACCGGCAACCCATCTCGTTTCAGGGGGATTTGTTATAACTTCGTTACTAACTCCTTAGGCAAATAAAAGGTATCGTTTTTATCCATATACACCGCGACCGATCCAATATCGAATGGCTTGCCGTTAAGTTTTCCAACGGACGAAAATGCCTTTATCTCCAGCGTGTTTCTTCCTTTTTTAACCGTTAGGACCGGAAACTCGGGATCTTTCCGGTTCACGGAGTATTTCTGCCCGGCAAAAACATCGGTATGCTTAACAAAGATTTCATCCGACAGTTCCTGTAATGATTTATCCAACCCCAATGCTTTTTGCAGATACTTGTTCACTTGCACATTGCGCACATTCCCTCTCAGGATATCCCCTTGCGGATGATACGATGCCAACAGTGTCTCTTCGCCGGTATGCCCCCCTGTGGTAAATCCGAAGCAGGTACGCGAATTCATTATGTTTACTATGTTGTGTGCCATGTTATTACTTGTCCCCACCTGGGTGTAATCACTTTCTTTGTAGTTTTTCGAAGAGAGCAGTGTCTGCAGTTCTTCCTCGGTAATATCAATGCCGGTGTATTTTTTGAACTCGGCCTTTATGTTTTCGGGTTTGGTATTTATCAGAATGGCTTCGATGCCGTTTGCCGAAAGTTTGTAATTCGATACCGCTTCAAACAACTGCTGAATCGACAGTTTGTCATACCCTGGACAATCTCTTGAGCCAATGGTAAAACCACTGTTACCGTGGTCAGACATAATAATGACCGCCGTATTTCCGTCCTTTTCAGCAAACTTCATCACCTCCCCCACGGCATCATCAAAATCCAGGTATTCGGTAATCATCCCGACAGCATCATTAGCATGAGCGGCCCAGTCCACCTGACTGCCTTCAACCATCAGAAAAAAGCCCGCTTCTTTTTTGGATAAAAGATCCAGCGCCTTTGCGGTCATTTCTGCAAGCGACGGAACGTTGTCGGGGTTCCTGTCAATGGAATAGGGCAATGCCCGCTCTCCAAAAAGCGCCCAGACTTTTCCGTCACCGTTGTAGTTCAACAACGCGTTTCTATCATCTTGAATCAGCACGGTTCCGTTATTTTTAAAGTGTTGCCTGATATCATCGGTTAAAATACTGTTTCCTCCGCCGAACATCACATCCATATTCTGGTAAGCCATTTGCGGTGCAATAAACTTATAGGCACTGCGTGTATGGTAATGCGAAGAAAAATCAGCAGGCGTAGCATGAGGGAACTCACAGGTCACCACCAACCCTACAGCTTTATTTTTCAGTAACTTAGCTGCTTCCAACAGGGTAGCTGCAGGCTGATAGGTGCGGGCAGCATCCACCGGATAAAGATCGTTTTCCGGATCTGCTTCCGGGTAAATGGCCACGTTGCTTGTCTTCTGTAAAACACCTGTCGCATAGGCTGATCCCGTAGGAGCCGAATCACCAATAGGCGCATTGGAGGAATGTGTTGTAACCGTTCCTGTGAAAAAGGGGTCGATATGCAGGCGGTCACCCATTTTGTTGTAAAATTTATACCAGCGGGAAGCAGAATATACGCCCACCGAGGTACCGTCGGGAATCATCACAATAACGTTTTTTACCGGACGCACTTCCTGTGCTAACATCAAAACTGTACTTATCAGCAAAGTAAACAGCAAGCTTAATTTTCTCATATGTTGAATTGTATTTATACTTGAGTTTAAAACAATAAAGTTAATAAATAGTTGAATTTTTTTGAAACATAAACTTCAATTTAACGATTTTGTAACACCTCCTATGTATGAAAAGTCGATGAATTTGATTAAGTTTGTCCTTCATTTCTAAAGAAAAAAATAATGAACAGTAGAAAACCTCTTATCCTTGTCACCAATGACGATGGGTATCAGGCTAAAGGAATAGTATCGCTTATTGAAGCGATGAGAGCATTGGGCGAGGTAGTTGTTTTCGCCCCGGAATTGCATCAGTCGGGAATGTCGTCTGCCATCTCCACATCACAACCGTTGAGAAGCAGAATTTATAAAAAGGAAGAAGGACTTACGGCATATATGTGCACAGGAACTCCGGTGGATTGTGTAAAATTGGCGCTGAACGAGTTTTTAGATCGCAAGCCCGACTTATTGGTTTCGGGCATCAACCACGGGTCCAATGCTGGAATTAGTGTAATATACTCGGGAACGATGGGCGCTGCTATAGAAGGATGTATTTTTGAAGTCCCCTCCCTTGGCGTATCTCTTTGTGAATATGCGTACGATGCCGACTTCACGCACGCCTGTGAAGTAGCCCAAAGGATAGCCTCGACTGTTCTCAAAAAGGGGCTTCCCAAAGGTATCTGTTTGAACATAAACGTTCCACAAGGGGAAATAAAGGGAATAAAAATAACATCACAGACGCAGGGGAAGTGGGTGAATGAATATCAACGGTCTGCTGATGGAAACGGCCGCGATGTGTTTTGGATGACCGGGAACTTCGAAAACTGGGAAGAAGACAACGTAAATACCGATGAATGGGCATTGGCAAACGGATACGCTGCCATTGTCCCTGTAAAAATTGACATGACAGCACACGATTTTATCCCTGAGCTGAAAAAGTGGGATTTGACATAAGAATATGAAATACTTCTTAATAGCCGGCGAAGCATCGGGCGACCTACACGCATCCAACCTGATGAAGTCGATCAAACAGTTGGACAAGGAAGCCGATTTCCGGTTTTTCGGAGGTGATCTTATGGCCGTCCAGGGAGGAACACTGGTTAAGCATTACCGTGAAATGGCATTTATGGGAATTGTCCCGGTTGTTATGAATGCGAAAACCATTCTTAACAACCTGCAACTCTGTCAAAAGGAGATCACCGGCTATCAGCCGGACGCGGTTATCCTGGTTGATTATCCGGGATTCAACCTAAAGATGGCTAGGTTTGTAAAGGCTCGATTGAACATTCCCGTCTTCTATTACATCTCACCTAAAGTATGGGCATGGAAAGAGTATCGGGTTAAATCGTTCAAGAAATATGTGGATGAGATGCTTTGTATCCTGCCCTTTGAAGTAGATTTCTACGAAAAACACGATTACCGGGTCCATTACGTCGGAAATCCGTCGGTGGATGAGATCGACGCGCGCGAATATAAAGATGAAACGTTTGCCGGGTTCATTGCGGCCAACACACTTCCCGACCGTCCGATTATCGCACTGCTTGCAGGAAGCAGGAAACAGGAAATATCCAGCAACCTGCCACCTATGCTGCAAGCAGTAAAAGGATTCGACGATTACCAACTGGTAGTTGCAGGGGCACCCGGTATTGAACCTGATTTTTACGATAAGTTCACCCAAGGATTTCCGCTGAGGGTTTTGTTCCACCAAACGTACCGCATTCTCGCCCAGTCACAGGCAGCGTTGGTTACCTCCGGGACGGCCACTCTGGAGACAGCGTTGCTGAACATTCCTCAAGTAGTTTGTTACCGTACGTCGATGCCGCGGCTATCATACTGGGCCTTCAAAAACATCCTGCACACACCCTATATCTCATTGGTGAACCTTATTTGTGGCAGAGAAGTTGTGACGGAACTCTTCGCCAAGTTTTTCACCGTTGACAACATCCGAAAAGAACTTACCCAACTTCTCCACGTGAAGAACTACCGAAAAAACATGCTGGACAATTACGCGGAAATGCGGCGGATACTGGGCGGAACCGGTGCTTCGGACCGTGCAGCGGAAACAATATTGAATAAGCTCAGGTGAATCGATTTTCTGTTGGCATACTGAAAATATTCTTTCCAAAATCTTCACTTTTTAATCCTTTTTTGTTTCCTTTGTATCGGAACTAATGTAAGAAAATCAGAAACAGTATGAAAATTGGAATTCTCACTTCCGGTGGTGACTGTCCCGGAATTAATGCGACCATACGAGGCGTTGGAAAAACAGCCATTAACAATTACGGAATGAAGGTAATCGGCATTCAGAATGGATTTTCCGGACTGCTTTACAAGGACGTTATTGACCTTTCCGATGCATCGCTCTCTGGGATTCTTAATCTGGGAGGAACCATTCTTGGGACCGCACGCGAAAAGGTGTTCCGTAAAAAAATCACATCACCCGACGAAAAAGACCAGGAAGAGATAAAAAAATGCTACCACGAATTGGGCCTCGACTGCCTGGTTTGTATTGGAGGAAACGGCACACAAAAAACCACTTGGATGCTTTCTGAATTGGGGCTGAATGTAGTAGGAATTCCTAAAACCATCGATAATGATGTGTACGGAACCGATGTCACTTTCGGGTTCGACACCGCTGTCAATATTGCTACGGATGCTATCGACCGCCTGCATTCCACGGCAAGTTCCCATCGTCGTGTAATGGTTATTGAACTTATGGGGCACCATGCCGGCTGGATTACACTGTATGCTGGAATGGCCGGGGGAGCCGATATCATTCTACTTCCCGAACTTGGTTACAACATGAAAGTAATTATCGACAAGATAAAAAAGAGAATGGAAATGGGGAAAGCCTATTCCATTGTGGCTGTTGCCGAGGGAATTGAAATACAAGGAAGCAGCGAAAGGCCTGCCATGTATTTCGCCAGAGAAATTGAAAGGCAAACCGGATTTGAAACCCGCGAAACCGTCCTCGGATACATTCAGCGCGGAGGTTCACCGTCTCCCGCAGACCGTAATTTAGGCACTTTGCTCGGCGGCCATGCAGCACAACTCATTCACGAAGGGAAGTTCGGACGTATGGTTGCACAGATCAAAAATAAAATAGATGACGTACCTTTAGAAGAAGTTGCGGGCAAACTTCGCCTGGTAACTGTGGATACTCCTTTGGTACAACAGGGAAGAAGGATGGGTATTTCATTCGGCGTCTGGGTATAAGCTGGACATTAGATTTCTATCTGCACGTTCTCTTCCTCCTGCCCGGAAGTTTCTGAAGACTCACTATTCCCTTTCTCGAAAAGTTTTTCCAGAAGTTCATTATCGTTCCGCAGCTTCTTGATGGCTTTCTTTGCTGCCTTCTGATGCGATTCTTTTTTGGAATACCCTTTTCCTGAACCCAGATCCATCCCACCGACAATAACCCTCGATTCAAAAATAGGATTGTTTTGCTCATCGTAGGAAGAGTCGGTCACCTCAAACCCTACGTCAATTTTGTATTTTTGTCCCCACTCTATCAGACGCGACTTAAAGTCTACCTCACTTTTCAATACGGTATCGATATTGATGTGTTGCTTAATGAGCGTTTCAAAAACAAAACTTTTCGCTACGCGGTAACCCTGATCAAGATAGATCGCTCCAATCAGTGCTTCGAGGGCATCTCCGTAGATATTGGTGTTGTGAGCAAGATTCCGGGTGGATGAAGTGATGATTTTATCGATCCCTATTTCAATAGCAATTTTGTTCAGCGTTTCACGTTGAACAATCCTCGAGCGGGTACTGGTAAGGAATCCCTCTTTTTTATTCTCGAATTTTTTGTACAAAATATCGGCTACAATGGCATCAAGAATGGCATCACCCAGAAATTCGAGCCGTTCATTATTAACCCATTTTCCTGAATTTGAGCGAATTGATGATGATCTGTGTGTCAATGCTTCCTGGTACAGATCAATTCTATCGGGATAAAATCCCAACATCCTGTAAAATGAAAAGTAGGGTTCTTTTCCTTTGTGAGGAATTGCCCTTACTTTTCGCATAAATTTTCTTAACACATTACTTGTTGAATTTCTTAAGGATTACGCTTGCGTTATGGCCTCCAAAGCCAAATGTGTTCGATAGCACAGCTCTTAACTCGCGTTTTTGAGCTTTGTTGAATGTGAAGTTAAGATTATAATCGATTTCCGGATCCTCGTCGCCTTCAGTAAAATTGATTGTTGGTGGAACGATTTGGTTCTCAATGGATAGAGCACAAAACATTGCTTCCAGTGAACCGGCAGCACCCAACAAGTGTCCCGTCATCGACTTGGTTGCACTGATGTTTAGCTTGTAACTGTGTTCTCCAAAAACCTCCTTTATGGCTTTTACTTCCGAAATATCGCCTACCGGCGTAGATGTTCCGTGGACATTGATGTAATCTATATCTTCGGGTTGCATTTGTGCATCCTCCAAGGCGTTGTACATTACCAGTTTGGCTCCCAAACCGTCGGGATGGGAAGCCGTGATGTGGTGAGCATCGGCCGACATGCCGGCACCAGCTACTTCGGCGTAGATATGCGCGCCACGTGCAAGAGCGTGTTCCAGCTCTTCGAGAATCAGGCTCGAAGAACCTTCTCCCATGACAAATCCGTCCCGGCTGGCGCTAAAAGGGCGTGAAGCCGTTTCAGGCGAATCGTTACGGGTAGAAAGTGCATGCATAGCGTTAAATCCGCCCACTGCTGAGGCGCTGATGGTCGCTTCAGCACCACCGGTAACAATAACATTTGCCTTATTCAGTCGGATGAGATTAAAAGCATCGGCGATGGCATTTGTAGAAGATGCGCATGCCGAAACGGTTGCGTAATTAGGACCTCTCAGTCCGTAAATCATAGAGATATGCCCGGCGGCAATATCGGCTATCATTTTCGGAATGAAAAATGGATTGAATCGAGGGCCTTTATCTTGCGTAAGATAATAATTACCAACCTCTTCCTCAAAAGTTTTGATGCCTCCAATTCCGGCAGAGAAGATAACTCCGATACGGTTGGTGTCTTCTTTTTCCAAATCAAGTCCTGAGTTCTCTATCGCCTCTTTCGCTGCTTTCAGGGCAAGCTGAGAATAACGGTCGAATCTTCGGGCCTCCTTCCTGTCAAAAAGCTCGTAGGGATCAAAATTTTTTACCTCACAGGCAAATTGTGTCTTGAACAAAGATGCATCGAAAAGAGTAATAGGTCCGGCCCCGCTTTTTCCCGCTACGGTATTTTCCCATGTTGTTTTAACATCATTTCCCAACGGTGTTACAGCTCCCAGACCTGTTACTACTACTCTTTTTAATTCCATGAATTTTACTTGTGGATTTTTTATTTAGCGTGTTGCTCAACGTAAGCAATAGCATCACCTACCGTAGAAATTTTCTCAGCTTGATCGTCCGGAATGGAGATATTGAATTCTTTTTCGAATTCCATGATCAACTCAACAGTGTCAAGTGAATCAGCTCCCAAATCATTGGTAAAGCTGGCAGTTTCTGTTACTTCAGACTCTTCAACACCTAATTTATCGACAATGATCGATTTTACTCTTTGTGCTACTTCAGACATAACTTTTTATTAATTAAATTAGTAAATAAAAGATATTTTCTTTTTAATTTTGTGGATGCAAAGTAAATCAATTTTTCTTTAACCACACAATTTTTCAATCAATAAATTCAAAAATAATGCACATTTGCCGTTTTTTTGTGCAAAACATACACCTGTTTTATGAAGAGAATAGCCATATTTGCCTCGGGTAGCGGATCAAACGCTGAAAATATTGTCCGGTATTTTTCCGGTAACGACGAAATTGAAATATCGTTGATTCTTTCCAACAAAAAAGAAGCTTTTGTGCACGAACGGGCTAAAAATCTGGGAGTTCCGTCTTACACCTTTTCCAAAACGGAATTTGACGAAGCGGAGTTGATTTTGGAAACGTTGCAACAGTATAACATCGATTTTATCGTGTTAGCGGGTTATCTGCTAAAAGTGTCTGCCCCGCTTCTGAAAGCTTTCCCCAACAGGATAATCAATATTCATCCGGCTTTGCTCCCCAAGTATGGAGGGAAAGGGATGTACGGCGACCGCGTTCACCGAGCAGTAATGGAGGCCGGTGAAAAGGAATCGGGGATATCCATACATTATGTTAACGAGCACTACGATGAAGGCGATATAATTTTCCAGGCCTCCTGCGAAGTACTTCCCGGTGACACTCCCGATGATGTAGCGCAAAGAGTACACCAGCTGGAATACAAACATTTTCCTGAAGTCATCGAGAAGATTGTCAATGAGAAATAACTTCGACAAAAGCCATAAAAAATAAAAAAATAATATTAACTTTGCACTCGCAAATAAAAACAGGCCTGCGGCTGTGGCGTAATTGGTAGCCGCGCCAGACTTAGGATCTGGTGCCGAGAGGCGTGGGGGTTCGAGTCCCTTCAGCCGCACAAAAAGCTCCTTTTAGATTTCTCTAAAGGGAGTTTTTTTACACCAGCACTCACTAAATGTCTCTGATTTACAGTGTCTTACATAGGTAATATCTTCCCCACTCCATCAATTCCATCAATCATCCCAACCTGAGTTATAAATGAAGTAAAGGTGCCAAATCGGGAATTTTTCTCTCATCTATATGGATGTACACCTTTTTAACATTATAGCTATGTATTAAGTGGCGTTAAAACAGGTAAATATATCAAATAACCGTACACTGCAAAGGTAACGATTCATCGTGAAAAGTAGGATAGTAAAAACGATCTTGTCCCCGGCAGTTCTATTAATGCAAAAAAATTAACAGCTACATTGGAACACTTAAACTTTCATTGTACGATGCAATGAAAGACCTGGAAGAAAGGGGAAATCTGGATGAACAAGAAAAGACAAAAGACCAATAAGTGTACGTATCTATTGGTATAGGACAAATAATTTATGAACAGCGGTCTAACTGCCTATACCTTTAAAAGCATATTTAAATACTCGAGAACCCCGTATCGAAAGAACGTTTCCATCTTTATCAACTGCAAGGGCCATAACTTGACTTTTATCAGAATCATCGGTTACAATCCATTGTTTAATAAATTTTCCCATTAAATCAAATTTTTCAATGCGTGCAATATTACCGGCCCCCCCATTTTGTGTGCTATTATCAGCTACATAAACGAAACCATTTGCACTATCAATTGCAATTCCGCAGGGAAAAAGAAATTGACCGCCACCATTTCCTTTACTGCCCCATTTCATTATATAAGCGCCACTAGACGAAAACTTTTGTATTCTGAAATTCATGTTGTCAACCACATAGATATTGCCTGCTTTATCAACAGCAATCTGACCATTCATACCTTGATTGGATAGGTCATTCTGATTGCTTAACATGAGTTGCCCATCTCCAGTTCCTGTACCGCCCCATTGCATCATGAAATTGCCTGACAGATCAAATTTCTGTAATACATTTGATACATCAACAGTATAAACCCATTTATTTAACTTATCTACAGCAATAGTCCCTGCAAAATCTACTTCCCACTTTGTTACATATAAGCCTGCTGAATTAAACTTTTGTATCCTTAGATTTTTCTCATCAGCTACGTATATATTATTATCTCCATCAACTGCTATATATTTGGGCCAACTGAACTGTCCGTTATTGATCCCAAAAGTCCCCCATGTTGTAATTAATGTTCCCGTAGAAGCATATTATATTTGCCTATTCTGTTTCCCATGAGTTCCGAGATATATACATTCCCATTACCGTCGACTGCAATACCCCACGGGATGACGTTTCCATCTGAAGTAATATTCCAGGAGCCAATTAGATCAGAATTATGAGGGTTATCCTCATCTTTATCTTTAGCCTCATCTTCTTTATTGCATCCTGAAAAGGAAGTTGCTCCTGCAATTAGTAGTCCAATGGTTACAAACTTTATGATTCTCATTTTGTTGTTTTTTATATATCATTATAATCCAAATAATTTCTTGTATTTAATTCCCCTATTTAAATGAATATACATGTTTCTCCGGTTACTACCTGAAACTCATGTCAGGCAACAATTGTGATGTCTATAGTATAGAAATACAGCCTGCAAGTTTAGTTATTTTTCTGATATCTTTTTTATTTTTTACTATTATTCTGGGTTAGTCGTATTAAAATAAGGTTAAATAGAAATTTTCATTACTGATAGCCCTTCACTGGGATTTAATGAAATTTCTTCTGTAATGCAATTGGCACTTTGGTGGAAGATAAGGATTATCTCACTATCTTTACACATATTAGTAACTATTTAAAGGAGATGTGTGTACATAACCTCTAAGTTTCACCAAATAAAGAAACCTTATAACACTTATGTACAATAGGTTATATAGTTATTGCATTATTTTTATCTTTTGGAGCCTATTATTAGCAAACGGAATAGATTTTTATTACATTTACAGGAGTCTAATGACCCAATTGTATCATGTAGTGTAATGAATATGGATCATTATGCAAGACAGTATAAAACTGTCCGTTTGCAAAGAGTGTATTTAATAAGGTAAATGAAATTAAAGATGTCCTATTATGAACAAAAGAAAAGCAAATCAAATTATTAGAGGACAGAATGCTGTCGATGGCGCCGGAGTTCATCTGCGCCGTGTGTTGGGACCAGTAAACATTGTAGATTTTGACCCATTTTTAATGCTTGACGGCTTTGATTCCGAAGATCCGAAAGACTACATTAAAGGGTTTCCCTGGCATCCACACAGAGGTATTGAGACCATTACTTATCTAATTAAGGGCAAGGTTGAACATGGCGACAGTCTTGGAAATAAAGGCACGATCCACGATCTGGAATGCCAATGGATGACAGCAGGTTCAGGCATTATACATCAGGAAATGCCTAAAGAATCTGAAAGAATGCTTGGGTGCCAGCTTTGGGTAAATTTGCCTGCCAGAGATAAAATGACCATTCCGGCATACGGTGATATCACGCAAGAAAAAGTTACCCTTGTGGAAGAAGAAAACGCCGTAGTGAGAATCCTAGCCGGCACTTACAAGGGCAAAAGCGGTGTCTTCGAAGGCAAATATGTAAAGGTTAAATATCTAGATATTGATCTGGCTCCCAGCAGCACATGGACTTACGACGAAACTCCGAATGACCAAACGCTGTTCATCTATTTATTGGACGGCAACCTTGCCGTTGACAACAACCTGTCTCAATTTGAGAATAAATCATGCGCTGTTTTATTTACTTCAAGCGATAAAGACAGTGACATATACGATTCTGTAGAAGTCCGTTCAGGAAATCAGGGTGCCAGGTTTGTTCTGTTGGCGGCCAAGCCGTTGAAAGAACCTGTAGCATGGGGTGGCCCAATTGTGATGAATACCAATGAAGAACTGGATCAAGCTTTTAAAGAATTAGATAACGGAACATTTATTAAGCATAGCGTATAATTCTACTTCATTTTAAACTCAGAAACTGTTTTAATATTTTTCATGCCCTGTTTTATGCCTATTTCTGGATGGATCTGGATTTTCAGCTCACGCATAATAGCGGGCTATTTTAAAGAAATGAAAATTCAAGAACGCGAAAAACAGCATGAAGGAAGTAGAAGTGAATAGAACATTTTCGTTAAGCTAATGAGAAAAGACAAACTTGTTTCGACTTTGCCGTAGCGAGAAAATGCCTAATGAATATGAAATTTAAAATTCAAAATAGTTTCTTAATCAATATGTCAAAAAAAGAATATTCAAACGAAGAAATTACCATCATTTGGGAATCGGAGAAATGTATTCATTCCGGTATTTGTGTTAAAACACTACCTAAGGTTTATCATCCACAAGAAAGACCCTGGATTAAAATCGGTAATGCAACATCCGAAGAATTAATGAATCAAATAAATCTTTGTCCTTCAGGGGCATTGAGTTATAAAAAATTAAAGTAACCGAATTGACTATTCATTATTCTGATTCTATTTCTTTGCACCTTACAAAAAAAATAGGATCAGACAACGTTGAATAGAGTCATATTATCTTATCTCTTAGGACGCACAATTCGCTCTTAGGTATAGGCTATGCTTATAATTTCATAAACGATATCTTTCTTGTCTCGTTTTAAAACAACTTTGTCTCCCTCTTTTTTATTCGTCAATGCATTGGCCAAAGGCGATATAAAGGAGATTTTTCCTTTGGAAACATCAGCTTCATCAACACCCACTATTTGAAAAGTTTTGATTCTCCCGGTTTCTTCCATTTTGAGAGTTACCCGTGCACCGAACCTTATTTCATCTTGAGGCTGTTCGTCTAAATTAACTATTATGGCGGTGTCGATTCTGTGGTTCAACAGATACAATTTTGCATTAATATGGTTCTGCACTATTCGTTTCTCATTTTCATCGGCTTTGTTCAGATTTTCTTTCTCATTGATAAGTTCCTCTCTTTCGGCCAACAGTTCATCCAGTCCCTCCCGGGTTACATAATTTGTTGTTCCTTCCGGTAAATAAGCCCGGGGGGGTACTATCGGAATCTCTTCCTGATCGCTTTCTTTGACAAATCCTCTGCTCATAACAACTCACGTCTTCTATCTAATGTTTTCCTCTGCAAACATAGTTGGATTCTTCAAAATATTCAAGTTTTTGTGTACATTTTTCCTCAGTATCAAGACTTAGTCTTACATGACACGCTACAGGAAGAATTGTTTTTTGTTAAAAAGACACCCGGAAATCAAGGATTGTGTAAATTCATATAAAGGTCGACACAGGCAATTTGGCATATTCAACTATTGTTCATACTTTTGCATTCGAATTAAAAAGATACTCCAATGAAAATAAACAATTAATAGTTTGTTGGTTTTATTAAACCGACACCAGAGAGTCCCACCTACTTCGGTTTAATCCGGTTCCTGCATGGAATCCACTATTAATTGTAACAATGAGTATTATCGTAAGTGATATTTCCTATCACTATTTCAATCGACCTACATTATTTGAATCGGTTAGTTTTTCCGTTTCACCAGGCGGGAAAGCGTCCCTCATCGGCAACAACGGCACAGGAAAATCCACCCTCCTTAAAATGCTGGCAGGCGAACTGACACCTTCTTCGGGCAATATCCGGGTATCGGCATCCCCTTATTACATTCCTCAACAGATTGACTTTAAGGAGCATACCCTGGCAGAAACCCTGGGGGTATCTGAAAAAATAAAAGCCCTGCAGGCCATCTATGGAGGTTCTGTTGACCAGGGTCATTACGACACCCTGAACGATGATTGGGATATCGAAGACAGATGCCGCGTAGCTTTAACACATTGGGGATTATTGAATCTGCCTATTGACCTACCCATTTTGCAGTTAAGTGGAGGGGAAAAAACGAAAGTCTTGTTGGCGGGATTAACCGTTCACAACCCCGATGTCGTTTTGCTGGACGAGCCGACCAACCACCTCGACTACGCAGCAAGGAAGAAGCTTTATGAGTACATATCCCAGACAAAAGCTACGGTTATCATTGTCAGCCATGATATTACGCTGCTTAATCTTTTGGAGGAAACGTTCGAGTTGACCCCTAAAGGCATTAAGCTGTACGGGGGAAATTACGATTTTTACTGGTCACAGAAAGAGACTGAGAATCGCGCTTTGGAACAGCAAATTGATGCGGGACAGACGGCTTTACGGATCGCCCGAAAGAGAGCGCAAGAAATTCGCGAACGTCAGGAAAGAAGAGCGTCACACGGTGAACGGAGCAAACAGAAAGGAGGGCTTGCCCGTATCGTTTTAAATGCACGCCGCAACCTGTCTGAAAACAGCTCCGCCAAGTTGAAAGAAAAACACTCCGGAATCATTAACGACACTCAACAACGCTTATCCGCCCTAAAAGGAAAACAACAGAGGAACAGCGAATTAAAGATTAATTTTGAGGACGCCAAACTGCATGATGGAAAAGTTTTGATTGCGGCTGAAAATTTGAATTTTGGGTATACGGAAAACAAATACCTGTGGCCTTCTCCGTTAGACACGGAAGTTCGAAGCGGAGAAAGAATACACATTCTCGGGGACAACGGGAGTGGAAAAACAACATTGATCAAACTCTTGCTGGGTGAACTTTCACCAACACAAGGCCATGTCTCCCGGGCAGATTTTTCATATATCTATCTTGATCAAGAGTATGCTCGGGTCAACAAAAAACTGACGGTGTTGGAATTAGCAGAACAACACAACGAAAACAACCTGTCCGACCACGAAATAAAACTGCGGCTTAACCGCGCATTGTTTCCCCAAGAGACCTGGGATAAAAACTGTCAAGCGTTGAGTGGAGGTGAACGTATGCGCCTTTACTTATGCTGCCTGATGATCTCCAACCACGTCCCGGATATTTTCATATTGGATGAGCCTACGAATAATCTTGATGTCTCAAGTTTATCGATACTGGCCCATACCATCAAAAAGTATCGGGGTACGGTACTGGTTATTTCCCATGATGCATATTTCATCAATGAGATCGGGGTAACAAAGAGCATTCAATTAGGAACAAAACAAAAATAATTTTTTTTATACAGATACAAAAAAATACACTACTTTTACTTTTTTTAGAAACAGTAGGCACATAAATAGAAAAGAATCCGTGATGATGTAAACAAACCCCGACGTTTATGTCGAGGCTATCCCTTGGTAATGCTCAGGTAAATCCTTGCCCGAGTCATCTTACGTACAAATAAATACCCCAATTATCATTATGTAAAGAAGATGAAAAAGTTATTGATCATTACACTTATCTTAAGCATTGTTTCCGTTGTATTTATGGTTTTCAATTTTGCCGCTTCAACGGATATTTATCGCGATTATGTTGGAACAGCAATTGTTTCAGGACAGATCATCGATAATGTCGGTAAATTGCCCGAATGGACAACCTGTAAGGGTGAATGGCAGTTATTACGGATAGATTTAATTGTTCGGTTCATTTTCATGCTACTGGTTACCGTGGTTCTGGCAAAATTGATAAGAAGCCACAAGGTTAGGTCAAATCACCAGTAAGGAAGTTAATCCCTTTTATTTCCTAACCCTCATTCCTTTATACTGATAGGTAAACGTCAGGATTGTTACAAAAAACGCGATTAAATCAGCGGCAGGCATACTCATAAAAACTCCATCCAAACCAAAATACCGGGGGAGCAAAAGTAAAAAGGGAATCAGAAAAATAAGCTGCCGCGTCAACGATAGGAACACGGCTATTTTTGCTTTTCCAACCGACTGGAAAAAGTTACTGATAACCATCTGAACGGCAATAACAGGAAACAAAACAGTGGTAATTCTCAATCCGCGGACAGAGATGTCAAGAAGCTCCCTGTCGCTGGTAAACATGCGCATGATCAAAGTTGGGAATAGTTGGGAAAATAAAAAACCGAAAGTCATGATTAAAACACTTACGATGATCGTGTACCTGAACGCCTTGAACGACCTGTCGATTTGTTTTGCCCCGTAGTTGTATCCTACGATTGGCTGCATACCCATTGTTAAACCAATAACAATCATCCCGAACAGGAAAAGTATCCGGTTGATGATTCCGTATGCCCCGATAGCAAGATCACCACCATGTTTCATCAATCCGAAATTGATAATCGAAACAACAAGGCTGGAGGTGAGATTCATAAGAAAAGGAGAAACACCGATAGCCATCATGTTGACGATCGTCTTTCCGGACAATTTAAACCCCTTTATCTCAAAACGAATAAGGCTGTTCTTGTTGAAAAAGTGCATCAGCACCCACACCAATCCCGCAAGCTGGGAGAGGACTGTGGCCAGCGCTGTCCCTTTCATGCCCCAGCCAAGAACAAAAATGAAAATTGGTGCAAGTAAAACATTTACTGCAACTGTCAGGAAAGAAGAGAGCATTGCCTTTTTAGGATATCCTGTCACACGCATAATGTTATTCAGCCCGATAAAGACAAAACCAACAGGAATTCCTATCATGTAAACCGACAAGAAATCACTTGCGTATGGCAACAACGTTTCACTAGCTCCAAAAAGCTTTAAAACAGGTTCCAGGAAAAACAGCGTCACTACCCCAAGCAATGTCCCGTTCACTGTATTTACCAAGGCAACATGTCCAAGTATACTTCGTGCGTTCTCTTCGTCTTTTTCACCTAATCTGATGGAGGTTAGTGTTGCACCTCCCACACCAATAAGGGTGGAAAAAGCGGCAAGAATATTCATAATCGGAAAAGTCACAGCCATGCCCGAAAGTGCGGATGCACCGATACCGTGCCCAATAAAAATACTGTCCACTATATGGTAAAGCGATGTGATAACCATACCGATAATAGCGGGTAAAGAGTATTGTGCGAGAAGTTTTTTGATGTCGCCCCTTCCCAAAAGGTGCGGATCGTTAGTGTTGTTTTGGCGTAACACCTTTGTTATGTTCATAACCCGGGCACAAAGGTACAAAATTTATGTCAAGCTCGTTTGGGGATTTAGATTTCTTAAGAGTTAAGTAACGCACAAAATTAAATTTTTCCGGGAAACCCCGAGAACCATCCTTGTTTTTCTTGAAAAAAAGAAGTAGTTTTGCGTGGAATCAAGTCAGTCTACGAACCCGGCAAACACTTATCCGATAAAATTTTTATCACATCATAAAAAACATAACAGACATGGCACGATTAGTAACACTCTATTCCCTGCAATGGGGCGATTTATCACTGGAAGAGGTTTGCGTAAAGGCAAAAGCATTCGGTTACGACGGACTTGAATTAGGATTACCCGACCATCTGGATGTCCGTCAGACCGATCCTGCCTATTACAGGGGCATTAAAGACCTTTTGGAAAAATACGGCATGCAATTGCGAACCATCTCCTCCCACTTGGTAGGGCAAGCTGTGTGCGATAAAATTGACGAACGCCACAAAAGTATCCTCCCCGATTATATCTGGGGAGACGGCGATCCGGAAGGAGTCCGCCGACGTGCCGCTGAAGAATTAATCCTGACGGCCCGGGCAGCCCGGGTGCTGGGGGTTGACACCGTCGTAGGGTTCACCGGAAGTCCGATATGGCATTTGTTGTATTCTTTCCCTCCTGTTCCACAATCAACTATCGATGAAGGATACCGGGATTTTGCACACCGTTTTACCCCTATTCTGGACGAATTTAAAAAGTTGGGCGTACGTTTTGCATTAGAGGTACATCCCACCGAAATTGCTTTCGACACCTTTTCTGCCCAAAGGGCATTGGAGGCCTTGGATCATCACCCCGCTTTCGGGTTCAACTACGATCCGAGCCATTTGGGATACCAGGGGGTGGATTACGTGGATTTTATCTATCAGTTTCCCGACCGTATTTTTCACGTACACATGAAAGATGCTTACTGGAGTGACACTCCCAAACAAGTAGGAGTATTCGGAGGACACGTCCCTTTCGGCGACCCCCGTCGCTTTTGGAACTTCCGCAGTGTAGGGCGCGGGAAAATAAAATTCGAAGAGATTATACGTGCCCTTAATGCCATAGGATACCAGGGCCCGCTTTCGATAGAGTGGGAAGACAGTGCTATGGACCGCGAGCACGGAGCCCGTGAATCGTGTGAGTACACCAAGCGGCTGGACTTTCAGGTATCCGGACATGCGTTTGATGCTTTTTTTGCCAAATAATCAACAAAAATACAGTGTAATGGAGAACAGACGATTAAAAATGGGAATGGTCGGAGGCGGTATAACCGGCTTTATCGGAGCCATTCACCTTCGCGCAGCCTTGATGGAGAATATGGTAGAATTGGCCTGCGGATGTTTCAGCTCAAACCCGGAGGTATCGAAAGAATCGGGACGCACTTATTTCCTGCCGGACCATCGTATTTACAGCACCTACCGGGAGATGTTTGAGAAAGAAACGGACCTGCCGGAAAACGAAAGGATGGATTTCGTGGTGATCGTCACCCCCAACAAATACCATTTCGAACCGGCTATGATGGCCTTGGAAAGGGGCTTTCACGTGGTACTGGATAAACCCATGACATTCTCCCTTGAAGAAGCCAAAACACTTCAAAAAAAAGTGGAAGAAACCGGTTTGGTACTGGCTTTGACTCACGTTTACTCCGGATATCCCGCGGTAAAAGAGATGAAGGCGAGAATTGCCGCAGGAGAGCTGGGCAAGTTACGCCGTGTATACGTAGAATACCCTCAAGGCTGGCTGGCAGAACGTATCGAACTAACGGAAGGGAACAATGCGGGATGGCGTACCGATCCACAATTATCGGGGAAGGCAGGTTGTATGGGTGATATAGGAACCCATGCCTGGCATTTGTGCGAATACGTAACCGGATTAAAAGTGGTGGAACTTTGCGCCGAACTGAATACTTTCGTTCCCGGGCGTCCGATTGATGACGACGGAGTGGCCATGATGCGGATGGAAGAAGGGGTAAAAGCCCTGCTTTCGGCCAGTCAGGTTGCCGTGGGTGAAGCCAACAACATCAACATCCGTGTCTATGGGGAAAAGGGAGGAATACAATGGGTTCAGGAGCATCCCAACCAGCTTTTCCTAAAAAAAGGGAACAGCCCCGAGGAAGTGATGCATATCGGCGGGAACCATCCTTACCTGGGTAAAAATACCCGGTGGAACATACGTACGCCCGGAGGGCATCCCGAAGGTTTTATCGAAGCTTTCGCCAATATCTACCGTAACTTCGCGCTGACGGTGAAGGCAAAAATGAAAAAAGCCCCCCCCTCTGCCGATATACTGGATTTTCCGGACGTGTACGACGGTGTACGGGGTATGCAATTTATTGAAACGGTCGTGGAGTCAGGATGGAGCGACGGCCCAAAATGGATAAAGTGGAGGGAGTAGTATTCCATAAAAAACAGTAAATTTGCAGCAAAAAATTAAATCCAACATCGATGAGCAAAACAATCATCTCTTTTTTGAACGAAGCTGTTGAGAAGTACAGCGAACGTCCGTTTCTTTACGAAGCAAGAACAGGGACAGATTACACCTCACTCTCCTACAAGGAAGTCCAGGACAAAGCCAGGCAGTTCGCTGCCGGGTTAATGGCGTTGGGGATCGAGGCGGGCGACCGTGTCGCCCTGATTTCCGAAGGAAAAAACAACTGGGTGATAGGTGAGCTTGGGGTGCTGCATGCGGGGGCTGTCTGCGTCCCTCTTTCCGTGAAACTGGAAACGGAGCAAGACATCAGTTTTCGCGTGAATCATTCCGAATGTTGCGCGATTATGGCTTCCGATCAGCAAATAGCGAAAATCCGCCCGATGAAGGGAGCCTTTTCTACTGTCAGGCAGTACATCCTGCTTGACCCGGAAGAAACCTTGCAGGAAAATGAAACTTTGTTTAACTCCATAATCGAACAGGGAAAGAAGTTGCTGGCCAACAATCCGTCAGCGTTGGAAGAACGGATAAAAGCCGTTACTCCCGATTCACTGGCCAACATTTCTTACACCTCGGGAACAACAGCTAACCCGAAAGGGATTATGTTGTCGCACGGCAACTACGTTTGTAACTCGGAACAGGCAGTGGAGCATTTAAACGGAATACCTTCCCATTTCAGGCAACTACTTATCCTTCCGTGGGATCATTCCTTCGGACACACCGCCGGAATTTATTCGTTCATGAAATGCGGAGCTTCACTGGCATCGGTAGCTATGGGTAAATCCCCTATGGAGGTTCTCCGGAACGTACCCAAAAGCCTGAAAGCGATTAACCCTCATCTGCTGATGAGCGTACCCGCACTGGCTTCCAACTTCCGAAAAAACATCGAAGCCGGAATTGAAAAGAAAGGTAAACTGACCAGTATGTTATTCCGGAAAGCCCTTAAAACAGCATATGCGTATAACAAAGAAGGCTTCAACAAAGGCTCCGGTGGACGTTTCTGGATAAAACCGCTTCTGGCCTTTTACGATAAAATCATCTTTTCAAAGGTACGTGAATCGTTTGCCAGCAATATGGAATTCTTCATTGGGGGTGGCGCCCTCCTCGATATTGAACTGCAACGCTTCTTCTATGCAATAGGCATTCCTATGTACCAAGGCTACGGCCTATCAGAAGCGACTCCCATCATCTCCGCCAATTGCCCTCATGCACACAAACTCGGTTCTTCAGGGAAACCGCTTCCGCATATGGATATAAAAATTGTGGACGACAAGATGCAGGTAGTTCCCACGGGGAAGAAGGGTGAGATCATTATCCGGGGCGGGAACGTGATGAAAGGATATTGGAAAAACCCCGAAGCCACGGCCGAGACCATTGTGGATGGATGGCTCCGGACAGGAGATATGGGATACATCGACAACGACGGATACCTGTATGTGCTTGGGCGCACAAAATCGCTGCTGATCAGCGATGACGGTGAGAAATTTTCTCCCGAAGGAATTGAAGAGTCCATCATGGCCCAGTCTCCGTTTATCAATCAGATTGTGTTGTACAACAACCAACGCCCCTATACCACAGCGCTTATCACCGTAAATCCCGTTGAATTAAAAAAGCGAACGTCAGACCCCTCGGAAGCGGCTCTACTTATTGAAAAGGAAATTGCGGAATACCTCAAGGGAGGAAAGAACGACGGGATGTTCCCTTACCGGTGGCTGCCTTCCGCATTTGCCGTGATTGAAGAACCCTTTACCGAAAAGAACGGCATGGTGAACTCCACGATGAAAATCGTAAAACACAAGGTCTATTCGGCATACGCATCGCGCATTGAAGAATTATACACACCTGCAGGGAAAAAATCAACATCACCGGCCAACCTGGAAGTACTGGGAAGACTGTTAAAAGAGAATTAAATGGTTTGATTCTCCTTTATTTTGTTTTCTGGATATGCCCGGGATTAAAATCGCATCCCTTGCACCCGCCACAAAACCCGGACTCCTTCTTCACAAAAAAGAAACGGTAAATCTCACGAACAACCACGATGGAGACAACAATGCCGATGATGATAACGATGAACAACTGTAAACTCATATTTTAACAACAAAGAATTGGACGGAAAGTTTAAATAAAGAAACGGCCGGTTTGATAAACCAGGAAAGCTATAAACCAGGCCAGCCCTGTCGAGTAGACCACGCTGAAAAGCGCCCACCTCCACGAATGGGATTCTTCTTTGATAGCAACTATGGTGGCAATACAGGGGAAATAGATCAGGATAAACAGCAAAAATCCGATAACGACCAGCGGTGAGAAAACAGGTGTCCCGTCCGGATGCTTCTCCTGTAAAAGCCGGGTTTGCAACGACTGCTGGTCCTCACTGTTACCGGTATAAAGCACCCCCATCGTACTGATTACAATCTCTTTTGCCGCCATTCCCGACAACAAGCTCACGGAAATTTTCCAGTCGAAACCAAGCGGGCGCATCAATGGCTCCATAAAATGGCCAATTTTTCCGATGTATGAATTTACCTGATGTTCGGTGTTCTTTGCGTGTTCAATTTCTATCACCCGGATCTCTTTTTCTGTCTGCGGTAAAACCAGGCTGTCGAGTTGTGCCAGTTGCCTGTCAAATTGCGCTTCGCGCTGTGCATCTTGCGGGAAATACCCCAGAAACCAGATAATGATGGAGGCAACCAAAATGGGACCGCCCATCTTCAGTAAATACTGCTTGGCCCTTTCCCACATATGGATGACTACCGATTTAAATGTAGGCATCCGGTAAGGCGGCAACTCCATCACAAACGGCGTATCTTCCTTGGTAAAAAATCGTTTACGGAGCAAAATCGCCGTCAGAATAGCCACAAGAACCCCTACGCTGTACAATCCGAGCATGACAAAACTGCCGTTCCGGGGAAAAAATGCACTTACAAATAAAATATAAACCGGCAATCGCGCACTGCACGACATAAAAGGAACAATCAGCATGGTAATCATCCGGCTGCTGCGGCTTTCGATTGTGCGGGTGGACATTACTGCAGGTACATTACACCCAAACCCCATGATAAGCGGAATAAACGATTTTCCGTGAAGGCCGATGTTATGCATCAGTTTATCCATGATGAACGCTGCCCGGGCCATGTATCCTGAATCTTCCATAAACGCGATAAACGCGTACAATATCACAATGTTCGGCAGAAAAACGATAACGCCCCCCACTCCGCCGATAACGCCGTCTACCAGCAAATCCTTGAGTGGTCCTTCCGTCATATTTACACGAATCAAATTCCCTGCCTGGGCCACAATCCACTCAATCCACTCCATCGGATAAGCTCCAAGCCGGAATGTAGCTTCAAACATTATCCACAGAAAGACAAAGAAAAGCGGGAGCCCCAAATATTTATTCGTCAGGACAGCATCGAGCACAGTAGTTTTATCTTCGAATTTTGTTTTTTCGCTCAGTGTCTCTTTGAGTGCTCCTGCAATAAATCCATACCGGGCATTGGTAAAGGCCGACTCTGGGTCTTCTTTCAACAATCTTTCGATATATTCCCGTTCCTTGTTTCTACGAGCCAGAAGCTCCTTGCCTTTATCGTGCTCACGAATAGCATTTTCTACCTCTTTATCCCCCTCCAGCAACTTAATACCGACATAACGCTTCGGCATACCTAACGTCGAAAAGCCGTTGGATAATAAATCGCGACACATAAAGCCGATGGATTTCTCCAATACACGCCCGTAGGGAACCTTTACGTTGTGAGAGTTGTTGCCGGATTCGTAAATGCTAATCACATTTTCGAGCAATTCGGGAATACCGAACCCTTTCTTTCCCACCGTAGGAACAATAGGAACATTCAGCATTTCAGAAAGCGTCTGGTGCTTGAATAAGCGGCCGCTCTTCTCAAGTTCGTCGTACATATTGAGTGCTACTACCATTGGTTTCTCCAACTCAATAAGCTCGGTGGTAAGATACAGGTTTCTCTCCAAGGCCGATGCCGACACCACATTCACAATAACATCGGGTTTTTCTTCAAAAATATAACTTCTTACGTACAGTTCCTCGGGAGAATAAGCAGACAATGAATATGTTCCCGGAAGATCGGTCAATATAAACTTATAACCGTTGTGCCTCAGCGTTCCTTCTTTGGAATCGACCGTTACGCCGCTGTAATTTCCCACATGCTCGTGTGCCCCCGACGCAAGGTTGAAAATGGAGGTTTTTCCGGCGTTGGGGTTTCCAACCAACGCAACACGAATAACGTTATTATTTTCTTTCTTTAAATCGGATTCGTCAGAAAGTGGTGGATCGCGAAAGTCCGTCTCTTCAACCTCGTTTTCAGGCTCATCTGTTTTGTCATTGTCCACCGCATACACCACATCTTCTTTCAATTTCGAAATTTCAATCAATACGGCTTCACTGCGCCGCAACGAAACTTCGTACTCCATGATGCCGTATTTGATAGGGTCTTTCAACGGGGCGTTCAGTATCGACCTCACCTCTTGTCCGCGCACGAAGCCCATTTCGAGAATCCGTTTCCGAAATGCCCCCGATCCATTTACTTTTACAATGAATGCCTTATCGCCGGTCTGTAGTTCTGAAAGTCGCATAAATAGCACAATCTCATTTCCGGATACAAAGGAACATATTTTTTGCCTAAAAAACGAGCTTTTAAGATATATTATTTATAATGAATTTAAATAGCACAAACAACTGAGCTATCGAAAGGTTGTCTACTCTACTGCCTGCTAAAAAGTCATTTTTTCTTTGTAATTTTGTACCTGTTCGAAAAAACATTTACAAAACATCATTATATGGCAACAAAATCGTTTCATTATCAAGACCCTTTCCCAATGTCGAAAGACACCACAGAATACTACCTACTGACCAAAGATCACGTATCGGTTTCGGAATTCGAAGGGAAAGAGGTATTGAAAATTTCTCAGGAAGGACTTACACTGATGGCACAGACGGCTTTTCGCGATGTGGAATTTCTGCTGCGTCCCGAGCATCAGGAACAGGTAGCCAAAATTCTTACCGACCCCGAAGCGAGCGATAACGACAAATACGTGGCGCTCACTTTCCTGCGCAATTCGGAAATATCGGCCAAAGGAATTCTTCCCTTCTGCCAGGACACGGGAACAGCAATTATTATGGGCAAAAAAGGGCAACAGGTATGGACGGAAGGAAACGATGAGGAGGCCCTCTCGCGTGGTGTTTACAACACGTTTATAAACGAAAACCTACGCTATTCGCAGAATGCGCCGCTCAACATGTATGACGAAGTGAATACGGGGACAAACCTCCCTGCTCAAATCGACCTGTACGCGGTTCAAGGGAATGAGTACAAATTCCTTTGTGTTGCCAAGGGCGGCGGATCAGCCAATAAAACATACCTGTATCAGGAAACCAAAGCGTTGCTCACCCCTGAAAAACTGGAAGCGTTCCTGACGGAAAAAATGAAATCGCTGGGAACTGCAGCCTGTCCGCCCTATCATTTAGCATTTGTCATCGGCGGCACCTCTGCCGAGGCCAACTTGAAAACTGTAAAACTGGCATCCACAAAATATTACGACAATCTCCCCACCGAAGGCAATGAATTTGGCCGGGCGTTCCGCGATATTGAAATGGAAGAAAAACTGAAGATCGCGTCTGAAAAGCTGGGACTGGGCGCTCAATTCGGTGGAAAATATTTTGCACACGACGTGCGCGTTATCCGCCTGCCCCGTCACGGAGCCTCTTGCCCCGTAGGAATGGGAGTGTCCTGCTCGGCCGACCGCAACATCAAAGCAAAAATCAACAAAGAAGGTATCTGGATTGAGAAAATGGAAGACAACCCAACCCGCCTTATCCCCGAGTCGATGCGTGAAGCCGGTGAAGGCGGCGGCGTGAAGATCGACCTCAATCGTCCGATGCCGGAAATCCTGGCGGAACTGTCCAAATACCCGGTTTCAACGCGGCTGTCGCTTAACGGCACCATTATTGTCGGGCGCGACATAGCACACGCCAAGCTCAAAGAGCGGATCGACCGCGGAGAAGGTCTTCCACAATACATCAAAGACCATCCCATCTACTATGCCGGGCCGGCAAAAACGCCCAAAGGCTATGCTTCGGGATCCATGGGACCGACCACGGCAGGGCGGATGGATTCCTACGTAGACCTGTTCCAATCGCACGGCGGCAGCATGATCATGCTCGCTAAAGGGAACCGCAGCCAGCAGGTGACCGATGCTTGTCAGAAACACGGAGGGTTCTACCTGGGCAGCATAGGGGGTCCGGCGGCCATTCTGGCACAAAATAGCATCAAGAGCCTCGAATGCGTGGAATATCCCGAACTGGGTATGGAAGCCATCTGGAAAATCGAAGTGGAGGATTTCCCCGCTTTCATTTTGGTGGACGACAAAGGGAACGACTTCTTCAAAGTAGTTACCCAACCCAATTGCGCATTGGGATAACTTCTTAAAAACATTTTCATTTCATATTATTTTGTACCTTTGCCTCGCAGAACAGCGACGTAAAATTGGTAATGAAGATTGCTTTTATAGGTGCCGGCCAAGTTTCAACCGCTTTAGGATTGTATTTCAAAAACAACGGTTTTGAGATAGGAGGTTATTATAGCCGAAGTTGTAAAAGCACCGAAAGGGCGGCCCGGCTGACCCATTCCCATCCTTATGCATCTGCAGGGGAGCTGATCAATGACAACCAGATGATATGGATCACGACACCCGATGACCAGATTGAAGCCGTTGTCCGGCAAATCACCCTTCTCCCTCCCCCCCGGAAGGACGAAAAGCTGGTCTTGCACGCCAGCGGCGCATATCCTCTTTCCATACTGAACCCGCTAAAAGAAAACGGCTATCAAACGGCTTGCGCACATCCGCTTTTGGCATTCGGCGATCCCGTTGTAGCACAGGAAAAATTAGGCAACGTATGGTTTGCCATCGAGAAGCCGGGGGAAGATAACGGACAATTGACCGGCTTTTTCAAGGCGTGCGGAAATCAAACGTTCACCGTAGACCCCGGCAAGAAATCCCTTTATCACGCGGCCGCCTGCGTTTTGTCGAACTACCTGGTAACGCTGTTGGATGCCTCCTTTGCGATTTTCGAGAAATCGGGCATGCCCCGAGACAATATTCAGGAAGCAGCCCGGCCTTTATTGGAAAGCGTTATCCTTAACCTAAAAGGGAAAGATCTTAAAGATGCGCTTACCGGTCCCATTAAGCGAGGCGACAAAAACACCGTCCGGATGCATTTGGAAAGTTTGAATGCTCTTATGCCGGAAATGACAGCGTTATACACGCTGATGGGAAGAAAAACCATGCAGCTGTTGGGCGATTATTCGCTGGAAGAAGTACTTAACACCCCGCTCTCTAAGCAATAAAAAATATGGCACAAAAATTTACTGTAAAATCCTTTCAGGAAGCGAAAGACAATAACCGGAAAATAAGTATGCTCACCGCCTATGATTATTCGATGGCGAAAATAGTGGATGCCGCAGGAATCGATTCCGTCCTGGTTGGCGATTCACTGGGAATGGTCTTCCAGGGAAACGAATCAACGCTCCCGGTTACTCTTGACGAAATAATATATCACACAAAAGCCGTTGTCCGGGGTGTGAAAAATGCGCTGGTAGTCGCCGACATGCCTTTTTTATCCTATCATGTTTCAAAAGAAGAAGCTGTGCGGAATGCAGGCAGAATGATCAAGGAAGGTGGTGCTGAAGCCGTCAAGATGGAAGGCGGCACACTTTTCTCGGAAACAATAAAAGCCGTTGTGGATGCACAAATTCCGGTAATGGGGCATATCGGGTTAACACCGCAGTCGGTCAACGCTTTCGGCGGGTTTAAAGTACAGGGAAAAGACGAACAAAGCGCAAAGAGAATCTGGGAAGATGCCAAATTGCTGGAGGAAGCTGGCGTTTTTGCCATCACACTGGAATGCATTCCCGACAAGCTGGCCCAACTGATCACAAAATCCCTCCGCATCCCGACCATAGGCATAGGAGCCGGAAAAAGTTGTGACGGCCAGGTATTGGTAATCAACGACATGCTAGGAATGTTCAGCGATTTTGTTCCCCGGTTTATAAAGCAATACGCAAAGCTGAACACCGAAATTACGGCAGCTGTCCAAGATTACATTGCAGAAGTCCGGGAAGGCGACTTTCCGGCCGGAGAACACACGTTTGATATGGATGCGGATATTCTGGAAAAGCTGTATTGAAGAGCAAGGAGCAAAGAACAAAGACAATAGACAATAGACAGTTTAACGTTCATAATTCGTAAAATGATCATTACAACCGTAAAAGAATTGAGGGAGTATCTCGGTGCGCAACGCACATCGGGAAAATCCATAGGCTTTGTCCCGACCATGGGATTCCTGCACGAAGGGCATCTCTCGCTTATCCGTAGGGCAAAAGCCGAAAACGATACGGTAGTCGTCAGCGACTTCGTTAATCCCACCCAGTTTGCCCCCAACGAAGATTTCGAATCCTATCCCCGGAACATTGAACGCGACGAACAACTCGCCACAGGTGCCGGAGCCGATGTGGTGTTCTATCCTTCCGCGGAAGAGATCTATCCCCGGGGAAGTTCCACTTTTGTGGAAGTCGCCGGCGACATCACCCGGGTACTTTGCGGAGCTTCACGCCCGGCTCATTTCAAAGGTGTTACAACGGTTGTGGCCATTCTCTTCAATATCGTTCAGCCGCGAAGGGCCTATTTCGGACAAAAAGATGCACAACAGGCGGCTATTCTGATAAAAATGGTAGCCGATTTGTACATGGACATCGAGCTGATCGTCTGTCCGATTGTCAGAGAAGAAGACGGGCTGGCCATGAGTTCGCGCAACACCTATTTATCGGCTACCGAAAGGGCGCAAGCTGTCATATTGAACAAAGCGCTGCGGGAAGGACAGGCGGCATTCGAAAAAGGGGAAGACAACGTCGAAAAACTGATACGGCAAATTACCGGTAAGATAAACGAAGCGCCGCTTGCCTGCATCGATTACGTAAGCATATATGCATATCCGTCGTTAAAAACGATAGAGACCGTCAGCGACAAAGCGCTTGCGGCTGTTGCAGTAAGATTCGGCAAAACAAGATTAATCGACAACATAATTTTAGAAAAATAGATGCAACTCACTTTATTGAAAGCAAAACTTCATAGGGCGACCGTTACGGAAGCCAATCTCAATTATACGGGCAGTATCACCATCGATAAAACCTTGCTTGAGCAAAGCGGAATTTTGGTTTGGGAAAAGGTTAGCGTGGTGAACAACAACAACGGGCAGCGGTTTGAGACCTACGTCATCGAAGGAGAGGCAGGCAGCGGCACCATTTGCCTGAACGGTGCGGCGGCCCGGTTGGTACAACCCGGCGACAAAATCATCATCATGGCATATGTTTCCCTGTCGCCCGAAGAAGCAAAAGAGCACAAACCCGGTGTATTTATTTTGGATGAGGACAACCGGATAACCGAAAGGATATAATTTATGCTGAATATAGCCATCACGGCAGGCGGAACATCGGAGCATATCGATGGAGTGCGGAGGCTGACCAACATCAGCACCGGACTGCTTGGCTGGTATTGCCTGGAAACAATCCTGGACTACTTTTGCGCTGAAAAACGTTCCGATTTCCACGTAACTTATCTCTTCACCGAAACGGCTTTCAGGAAGGCGTTAGATAAAGAACAACTTCCGTTCGTGGACTTTGTCCCCGTCACCGATGCGGAAAGTGTTTACCATGCCGTGGATGCGTTAACCAAAAGTGTTCCGGTAGATTTCTTCATCCATTCCATGGCCATATCCGATTTCACGCTTGCCTATGTCGCAAGTACGGAGGAATTGGCAAAAGAAATAAACAGCTTGCCGTACAGCGGTGACGCTGGAGCGACCGTGAGAGAAGTGCTCGAAAATCCGGAAAACAGGTATAGCCTGACGGAAAAAATCCCGTCGGACCACAACATTATTCTGGGTCTGAGACGCACCCAAAAAGTGATTCCGCTAATTAAACGAAACAATCCGAATACCTTTCTGGTGGGATTCAAACTGCTGAAAGATGTGCCGGAAGAAGAACTGATCCGGGTTGCCAACCAACTTGCCGAAGAAAACGGATGTGACATGGTTTTTGCCAACGAACTGGCGCAACTGGGGGAGAGCAATCATCTCGGCATGTTGATAAGATCGGGGAAAGTCGTTGACCGGCCGATCGGGAAGAAACAAATAGCTGAAGCTATTGTAAGGGAAATGATGAAACAAGGAGGAAATAAATGAAAACGATCGTTATCGGAGTTTCAGGCGGAATTGCCTGCTACAAAGCCGTAGAAATTGTCAATCAGCTGAAAAAGGACGGGCACAACGTGGAAGTGATCATGACCCGATCCGCCCAGGAGTTTGTCACGCCGCTCACTTTTAGAACTATGTCGCACAATCCGGTTGTCACTGACATGTTTGACCCGGTACGGGAATGGGACACCAAGCATATCGACCTGGCCAAGGCAGCCGACCTGTTCGTCATTGTGCCCGCCACAGCCAACATTATCGGGAAGATTGCCTCGGGAATTGCAGACGACATGCTCACTACCACCGTGATGGCAGCCCGAAGCCCGGTACTTATTTTCCCTGCCATGAACACCTTTATGTATGAAAATCCGATTGTTCAGGACAACATCGAAAAACTGAAAAAATGGGGATACCACGTCTATGAAACCGCTGAAGGCGAGCTTGCCTGCGGTGATTTCGGAAAAGGGAAACTACTGCCATGGGAGGAAATCGTGAAGATTATCGAAGAGTTTGATTTACCCGATGACTGATACATAATACCGCAACTCTTATTTTTCCGGGGTTCAGAACGGGAACACCAAAGGCAAGGCAAACACCATAATTACCATGTAGAAAACCTGCAGCGGTAATCCCACCCTAACGTAATCCAAAAAGCTGTACCGGCCTGCCGATACAACCATGGCGTTGGGCGGTGTGGAAAAAGGACTTGCAAAACACATACTGGCAGCAACCGCTACCGCAACCAGGAAAGGATAAGGGCTGACACCCAACGCAACGGCAGCCTGCAGTGCAATGGGCGCAAACAAAATAGCCGTTGCCGTGTTGCTGATAAACATCGTGAGAATGGAGGTACCCAAATAAATTCCGGCCAATACCAAATAAGGGCCACGACTTCCCAGCGAACCGACTATACCCGAAGAGATAAGTTCTGATGCTCCGGTTTTCTCCATAGCCGTAGCCAAAGGCATCATGGCGGCAAACAAGATGACGCTTTCCCAGTTAATCGTACGATAAGCATCGCGTACGCTTCGAAAACATCCCGCAAGGATCATGGCGACAGCAGCCATCAATACCGCCACCACGGGCGGAAAAAAGTTAAAGATCATCGCAACAACCATCAATCCCATAATAATTCCCGCAACGGGTGCTTTGTCTTCAAGCGTTACCTTGGATGCCTCTGCCGAGGGTTGCCCGATGACTACAATTTCAGCTTGCAAACGGCTTAACCTGTCAATGTCTTCCCACGCACCCTGGACCAACAACATATCGCCCGACTGTATTTTTTCGTCTTTCACATTTTGCACCAGATAGCGCGTCTTGCGTTGTATGCCGATAATATTTACGTTGTAGTTCTTCCGGAAACCCGACTCCCTTACCGGGTGACCAATGATGTTGGAGTTGGCAAGCACAACCACCTCGGCCATACCAATCTCATCGAACTTCAGTTTTCCCGAAAAAGTAGGCATGGAGTCGTCGGAGGACTGATCGATGAATTTAAGGTCCTTCTCTTCAGCAAACCGGGCAACGTTAACAAAATCGCCAATCAGGTACAACACGTCATTATCGCCAAGTACGGTCCCGGCTTCAGGCAATTCCTGGGTAACGGTTTTCTTGAACGGCGACGTCGACCTGCGGCGTATTTCGGCGATAGTCACGGCATATTGCTTCGTTATATCGAGTTCGGAAAGTTTTTTCCCGACCACCGGAGATTTCCCGTTCGTTTCCACCCTGTACATGTTTTCTGCCAACCGGTATTCCGTTACCAGCTGCTTGGGAGACTTCACTGTCGAACGGTTGTCATCGTCGTCTTTCTTCCTTTTTTTATCAAGTGTTTTGCTCAAAGGCCATAATAATAAAATTCCGCAAAACAACAAAATTATTCCTACGGGTAATGTGGTAAAAAACGAAAATCCACGATGCCCAGACTCAACAAGCGTATTATGTACGATAAGGATTGGCGGCGTTCCAATAAGTGTCATCATACCACCTATGCTGCTGGCGAAAGCCATCGGCATCAACAAACGCCGGACACTCATGTTGGAGGAGGTGGCCATACTCACCACGATGGGCATAAGCAGCGCTACCGTCCCCGTATTGCTCAACACTGATCCGATAAGCGCGGTTACGGATATGACAAGTAAAAATAACTTGTAGTCACTGTTTCCGGCAAAGCGCAACAACCCTTTACTTACTCTAGCGGCCAGTCCCGTTTGAAAAATGGCGCCACCCACGATAAATAGCGCCGCAATCATGATCACAATGGGATTTGAAAATCCGGACAGCGCCTCTGTAGGCGTAAGAATACCTGTGAGTAAAAGGCCCAGCAATGAGCAAAGCGCTACAATATCGGAACGTATTTTCCCCCAAACAAACAGAGACGCTGTTGCAATCAATATAATGAAAGTAATAACCATATTATAAAAATGAACAATCCAACATTTTCAAAAATGTTTTTTCATCGATAACCTTGATCCCCAGCTTTTCGGCTTTTTCTAATTTTGCTGGCCCCATATTTTCTCCGGCAAGGATGTAATCAGTATTTTTAGATACCGACCCGCTGTTCTTTCCTCCGTGTTGTAAAATCATTGCCTTATATTCGTCGCGCGAATGTAACTCAAATGTTCCGCTTATCACCACGGTAAGTCCCGCCAGCTTATCCGTCCTTGCCGCCAGGGCTTCTTCACTCAGTTGAAATTGCAAGCCATGCGCACGAAGTCTGTTCACAAAATCCGCGCATCCGGGATTTTCGAAAAAGTCTTTTACACTCCGGGCAATGCGGTCGCCGATTTCCTCCACCGACGTTAGTTTTTCCACCGTTGCAGCTGCAAGCAAATCGATATCGTGAAAGGCCAATGCCAGCTTCTGAGCAACGGTCTCTCCCACAAAACGAATTCCGAGAGCAAACAATACCCTTTCGTAAGGGACTGTCTTCGATTTTTCAATGCTTGCCAGCAGGTTATTAGCACTGGTTTCCGCCCAACGCTCCAGGCTCACCAGGTCCTCGAATTGCAACGCGTATAAATCGGCAGCATCCCTGATCAGGCCTTTATCATAAAGCAGCCCTATGGTTTCCGGGCCCATAGTGATGTTCATTGCCCTACGGGTAACAAAATGCTCGATACGTCCTTTTATCTGTGGCGGACAATTTTCGCTATTGGGGCAGTAGTGCACGGCCTCATCCTCGTTCCGTATCAACGGAGTGTCGCAATCGGGGCAACGGGTAACAAACTGTACCTTATCCCCGATAAGGAAGCGGGCCTCTTTGTCAACCCCCGTGATCTTGGGTATGATTTCACCGCCTTTTTCCACATAAACCCTGTCGCCGATGTGCAGATCAAGTGCAAGAATGGCATCTTCGTTGTATAAGGAAGCCCGTTTTACGGTTGTTCCCGAAAGCAAAACAGGTTCAAGGTTGGCTACGGGTGTTACTGCACCGGTGCGTCCCACCTGGTAAGTAACGGACTCCAGACGGGTAAGGGCCTTCTCGGCATTGAATTTGTAAGCAATGGCCCACCGGGGGAACTTGGAGGTTGAGCCGAGATTGCGTTGTTGCGAAAGGGAATCCACTTTCAGCACCACGCCATCGGTAGCAACAGAAAGACTTTTACGCGCCACGTCCCAGTATTTCAAGAACTCGAAAACCTCTTCCAACGAACAACACTTTTTCATTGTAGCGGATACATTCAGCCCCCATTTGCGGGCAAGTTCCATATTTTCGAAATGACTGTCTGACGGCAATCCTTCTCCCATCAGGTAATACACAGACGACTCCAGTTTCCTGGCTGCAACCACCTTTGAGTCCTGCATTTTAAGTGTTCCCGATGCCGCATTGCGGGGATTGGCAAAAAGCGGTTCCTCCTGCACCTCGCGCTCCCTGTTCAGTTCCTCAAAAACACTCCAAGGCATCAAGATTTCGCCCCGCACTTCAACATACCCGGGGATATTGTCACCTTTGAGCACCAACGGGATGTTTCGCACGGTACGGACATTAGCCGTAACATCATCGCCTTGCTTGCCGTCGCCCCGGGTAATAGCCTGTGATAACCTGCCATTTTCGTAAACGAGTGAAATCGATGTCCCGTCGAATTTCAACTCACATACAATTTCAAAATCCTCGTTCAGTGAGCGCTTTACACGATTGAAAAAATCGGCAATCTCCTCTTCGGTGTAAGTGTTTTGCAGCGACAACATCGGATATCGATGCTGCACCTGAACAAAGTTCTTGTTAATATCGCTTCCCACCCGCATCGTGGGCGAATTGGGATCGTAAAACTCAGGATACTCCTTTTCCAATTCCGCCAGTTGCTGCATCAATGCATCAAAATCAATATCGGAAATGGTAGGTTGCGACAGTACGTAGTAATTGTAATTATGCTCGTGTAACTGTTTGCGGAGGGTTTCCAACTTATCTTTAGCCGCCGAATTTCCGCCAACCGATGGAGATTCTGCAGGTTGTATGTTGTTATTTGAAAACAAATCCTTCATTAAAATATCTTTTATCTTGATTCTTGATTCTAATGAAATATTCTCATCCAAGGATAACGGGTTGTTTTCCTATTCTTTGGTGTAAAATTACCGATCGATGCAGAAACGGTAAGCATCTGCTGAAACAACACGTTGCCTTCGGTGAAATGCAGGTTGCAGTTGAACCGTGCCTTTACAAAATCCGACTCTATCAGGCGGATGTACCATTCACTTTCGGCATACGACTTTGCCCGAAGGAATTGTGTTCCCCAATAGAGGTTCCCTCCAAAGGTACCGGCCAATCTCATGCGCGGCTCCCCCCGGTAAAATGTATTTTTTGTACCGATCCCCCACATTTCGGCATCGCCGCGGGCAACGAACCCGACAGGCTTGTACCGTTCGCTTTCGAACCGACGATCTCTTTCGTATCCCATCAATGTTCCCACAGCGATTAATCCTTTAAACCCGTCCTCTCCTTCGTAATCCAGCCCGGTTGTCGCCTGCAGCTGCAGATTCTCGCTCACACCTTCACCCGGCGTCGCAGGCTTTGTGTTGGAGTAGTGAAACATGTACGACTGAAAATCGGCAAAGAGAAGTCCATTGGATATTTTTCCTGATAATCCTACAAAAAAATGTTCGTGCCTGGTGCGTGTGGCATATCCTGTTCTGTCGAACCACATGTTGAGAAAATTCCGGTTGCTTCCGATTTGCCAAAACACTCCCTGCATTAACGGCACAAAATGATTCACTGAATCCTTAAAAAAGAAATTGTTGTAATTTCCCAACACTTCGCTCCGCGGAAAAGAACCGGCGCGAAACACCATAGCCGGCGATTTATATTGATAACACAAGGAGACTTCCACTTTATCGACAATTTTATCCATCCCTGGGATTTTCAGCAGATTTACGCCGGCACGAATGGAGTGTTTTTCTCCCCAACCGATGCTTCCCATCGGATTAAGCCAGATTCCATTCATGGTTTCGGAATCGGTAAACGACGATTTCCCGTATTCCGTATTATCGAAAAAATAGTCTAACCCCACTTTCCACCGATATTCCTGGGCATAAACCGAAGAACAAAAAAATACCACTAGAAAGAAGAGAAACCTGTGTTTCATATTGTTCGTTTTTCGACGGTAAAGATAAGGAAAATTCCCTATATCTTCTTATGTACCCACTTCTTGCTTCGCAAATAAAACAGAGAAAAAAACATCAGTTGCCCCCAGTAAACGTGTTCGGTTGTCCATGCCCAACCGACCGACAACCGGAGGTAAACAACAATAAACCATGTATATAAAACATACCCCGATAAAGTGATGATTTCATAAAACAGTGCTCTTTGCGTATTTCCTGTCCCCGAGACTGCACTGAACAACACCGTCCCTATTGCATAAAAAGGCAGGGAGGTCAACAGCACGTACAACGGCGCTACCGTATCGTCAATAAGAGAAGTATCGTTCGTATAAATATGAATCATCAGGCGGGGTGCAACCGCTACGATGAGAATGATGGCAAGCATCGAAAACAAACTGATAAGGGTAACCCGCTTGATCAAATTCAGCACTTCATTCTGCCGCCCGGCGCCGATAGTATTGCTTACCATGGTGTTCACTGCCGAACCCAACGCATGAGACGGAATGGTGACGATGGTGTATAAGCTGCGCACAATATTGGTCACAGCTAAAGAACGCTCACCCAGGTAGTTTTCTATAAACACAAAAAACATCAACCAGGTCACGATGGATAACAGATACTGAAGCATCATATATATGGAAATATCCAACACTTTTTTTACTACTGACCACTTAAACGTAATTCTCCGGAAGCCGTACTTCTCCAGGTCAACTGTTTTCCGGGTGTAAACAATGAAAAACAATGTGGATGACGCTTCGGCAATAACCGATGCCAGCGCAGCACCGCCAATTCCCATTTCAGGCAGTCCGAAGTTTCCGAAAATCAGTCCATAGTCGAGCACCAGATTCACCAGAGCCATGACCAGTGAATTTATCGTAAGGACCTTGGTACGGGCAATACCAATATAAAACGCACGAAAGGTGCTGTTTGCAAAAGCGAAAACAAAGCCATAGACGCGCCAGTCGAGATAATCGGAAACAGCCTCACTCACATTTTCCGATTCAAACAAGCGCATCAGGGTATCGGTGAACCCGAGTTTAAATACCGCGATCAACAACAATGCCGGAACAAGAAGAAATAAAATCCCCTGAATAACAATCTCTCCGATTTGGTGGAATTTTTTTTCTCCGTTTCTCCTGCCGATCAAGATCTGACTTCCCATACTGAACCCGAAACCAATCGTGTAAATGGCAATGTAAATAATCCCGGCTAGAGCAGATGCGCCCAACTCCACCTCCCCCACCCGGCCGAGAAAGGCAGTATCTATTACCTGAATGATATTCTGCGCCAGCAAACTGAGCAGGATAGGTAAACTTATTTTTACTACATGTTTATTGGAATACACCGGTTTCTTTCCGTCATTTATTTCAGCGTGCAAAGCAACGAATTTTTTGCGGAATAAAAAAGAGAAACGTCAATTCATTTACGCAATCCATATGGACTTCCACTTACATAAATAACTGAAAATCAAAAATAAATAAAAAACAGCTGAAAACATTTTGCAGTTATGCGGATTTTTTTTATTATCTTTGTAAAGAATTTGAAGAAAATTAATTAAATGAGTCAAAAAAGAATTCTCTACATTACCCAAGAAATTTTTCCTTATTTGCCGGAAACACAAATCTCGCATATTTCGAGATACCTCCCCCAAGCCATTCAGGATAAAGGCCACGAAATTCGTACGTTTATGCCTAAATTCGGCAACATCAACGAGCGTAGGAATCAACTGCACGAAGTGATCCGCCTTTCGGGAATGAACCTGATCATCGACGATTCGGACCATTCACTGATTATCAAGGTGGCTTCCATACAATCGGCTCGCATGCAGGTTTACTTCATCGATAACGACGATTTCTTTCAAAACCGTGAGACGCTTACTGATCAGAAGGGAGAGGAATATGATGACAACGATGAACGAAGCATCTTTTTTGTCCGCGGCGTATTGGAAACCATCAAAAAACTGCGTTGGGTTCCCGACATCATTCATTGCCACGGCTGGTTTACCGCATTGGCGCCTATTTATATAAAGAAAGGATACAAAGACGATCCCTGCTTAAAGAATGCCAAAGTTATTTATTCCGTTTACGACGAGAACTTCGAAAAACCTTTTAACGAAGGTTTTTCAGAAAAACTTCGTTTCGATACCATTGGAGACAAAGAGATCGAAGATGTGAAAAAACGAGGTAAAATGGATTTCGTAAACCTCACAAAACTGGCCATCGATTATTCGGACGGAGTTGTTCAAGGCAGTGAAAATATTCATAAAGAGTTGGACAAGTATATCATCGATAAAAAAATACCCTACTTGGGATATACTCCCGATTTTGACAATAACGTGGAGAAAATCGGGGAATTTTGCGATAAGATCGACGCCTAAATTGTATTAAAAAAAAATCCATTAAGCAGGTGTTTTTTGTTCTGATAGACAATTATCATTAAAAAAAACAAGAAAGCCCGTTAAGGGCTTTTTTTTCAGATATTTTTTTCAGATATTTGCGTTCATAATTTTTTGAAACGAATGAAACTTCAAACCTTATACAAACTATTATTCATTGCTTTTGTTACCGTTCTCGCTTCCTGCGTTGACACCCTGGATAAAATAGGATTTACCATTCAACCGGAAAACGACAGGGTTTCAGTGGGTACGGACACGTTGTATGTTTCATCCCGGACCATACAAGTGGATTCTGTTTTTTCCAGAACCAAATACCCCATTCTGGGAGAATATATTGATCCGGTTTTCGGTTCTATCCGGTCTGAATACGTAGGTGAATTTTATTATCCCGAAAATCAGTCGTTTAAAGATGGCGCTATCATTGATTCCGTACGGCTGACAGTTTCCTACTCCTCCATAATCGGTGATTCCCTGGCACCCATGAGACTGGCCGTATACAAGGTCATTGAGGAACTGCCTAAAAATAAGGATTACACCAACTTCGATCCCAGGACGAAATCGGACATGAGCAACCCGCTCGGTACAAAAACGTTTACCGGCAAAAACAACACCTACCGTACAGAAACATATTATACAGGTAACACCACCCAAACCGTCAAGATTTACGAGATTTATACGGAGTTGCCCAAATCTATAGGACAATCGTTTCTGGATGAATTTAAAAAACCGGATCACGGTGAACTGAAAAATACGGATACTTTCAGGAAATTTTTCCCGGGTTTATACATCACGACAAACTTTGGTAACAGCACGATCCTGAACGTAAACCTGACATCCTTGAACATCTTCTACAAGTACCTCGATCCAAAAGGATCCTCGGAAAAAACAGATACGATACGCACCTCCGAGTTCCGGTTAAACATCACACCCGAAGTGGCGCAAATCAATCACATACAAAACAACAACGACCAGTTGCTAGCTCCGAACGACAAGGGCACTTTCGTAAAGAGTCCCGCAGGAGTAAACACTGAAGTTACTTTCCCCATATCCGAGATATATTCGAAACTTACTAACCGATCGTTGAATCAGGCACGATTTATGGTTTACGCATTGCCCGAAGCCAACCAGGATGAGAAGGTGAAATTATCCCCTCCCGACCACTTGCTTCTGGTCAATAAGGATTCGCTGAAAGGGTTCTTTGAAAATAGAAGATTGGACGACAACGTAACCAGTTTTTACGCTTCTTTTGACAAAGAGACTTATTCATACAATTTCGGGAATATTGCGGCAATGATTAACTACTACAAAAGACAGAAGAAGGAAGCGTTCGACCTCACCTATTACCTGGTCCCGGTGGATATTACTTTCACCACGACAGGCAGCTCCTATTATTCATCGGGGACAAGTACCCCTACAGCTATTTACAACCAGATGAAACCGTCGGCGGTAATGCTTGAGAATAAACCGGAAAAACTGAAACTGGACATTATCTACAGCTCTTTTTAGTTAAGACAAGAGAGTCAAGAAGATATAAGACTGCGGGCTGTAAATTTTCATTGGCAGCCCGTTGTTTTTTATAAAAGCGGTCAAATAAAAACCATTCTCCAACAGCTAGATCACCTACAGCCTTGATTCTCAAAACAACAAACCCTGCTCCAGGTCCCTTTTTCGTCCCAAATGCCGGTAAGCGAGTTCTGTAGCTTCACGTCCCCTCGGCGTACGCTTAAGGAATCCTTCTTTGATGAGAAACGGTTCGTAAACCTCTTCGATGGTCCCGGCATCATCCCCTACGGCCGTAGCAATGGTCGTAATCCCAACGGGACCTCCTTTGAATTTATCAATAATGGTGAGAAGTATTTTATTGTCAATCTCATCGAGCCCGTAGCGGTCTATATTCAGCGCTTCCAGAGCATAGGACGAAATGGCCTTGTCTATTTTACCCGATCCCTTCACCTGGGCGAAATCGCGGACACGGCGAAGAAGCGCGTTGGCAATCCTCGGAGTACCGCGGCTTCTCGAAGCGATCTCTTCAGCCGCATTTCGGGCACAAGCGATATTCAAGATGTTGGCTGAGCGGAGAATAATACCCGTAAGGGTATCCGCATCGTAATATTCCAAGTGCATATTAATGCCAAAGCGGGCCCGTAGCGGGCTGGTCAGCAACCCGCTTCTCGTGGTTGCACCGATCAGCGTGAACGGATTCAAATCGATCTGGATGGAACGGGCACTCGGTCCTTTATCAATCATTATGTCAATCCTATAGTCCTCCATCGCACTGTAAAGATATTCCTCCACGACAGGCGACAGGCGGTGAATCTCATCAATAAACAGCACATCATTCGTTTCCAGCGAGGTAAGAATCCCTGCCAGATCACCGGGCTTATCCAAAACCGGGCCCGACGTGACCTTGAACCCTACACCCAGCTCGTTGGCGATAATATTCGACAGGGTGGTTTTTCCCAATCCCGGAGGACCGTGCAGCAACACATGATCAAGCGATTCGCGGCGCATGCGCGCAGCACTGACAAAGACCCTGAGATTCTCAACAATTTTATCCTGCCCGTTAAATCCGTTAAATGTCAGCGGACGCAACGCGTTTTCGTATTCCCGGTCGTTTTCCTGAAAGCTTTTATTTACGTGTATGTCGAATGGCTCTTGCATAGTTGAATGTGCAAAAGTAGCTAAAAATAGTGATTTTAGGAAATTCCACCCTCCGTTTGTTGGGAACTTTTCCAGGCGTCGAGGTTTCTTTTTAATCCGGCAAATTTCGCTCTTTTTACCGCCGATCTCCGGAAAATCCGCCGGTAGGTATCTTCATCCATCTCCTGCAGCCTTTTGTAATCGAGCGAAAGGAATTCATCCGAGGGATTAAATTCCGGCGTACTGTGCGGCCGGGCATACCGGTTCCAGGGACAGACAACCTGACAGATATCACAACCGTATACATTATTACTCAAACGCGGAACAATCTCGGACGATATTTCACCCTTATTTTCAATGGTTTGGTACGATATACACTTCCGGGCGTTCACCCAGTGCGGTTTTTCAATGGCTCCGGTGGGACAGGCGTCCAGGCAACGACGGCACTTCCCGCAATTTTGTGATATGGGTGAATCGTAATCCAGTTCAAGATCAACAATAAGCTCTCCCAGAAAAAAATAAGACCCTTTTCCGGGAATGATCAGCAAGGTGTTTTTGCCCACAAATCCCAATCCGGAACGTGCCGCCCAGAAACGTTCCAATACAGGAGCAGAGTCTGAGAAATAACGCCCCGACACCCCGGGAAAACGAAGCTTTATGAAATCGAAAAGCCGGCTGAGCTTCTCTTTGACTATATCGTGATAATCCTCACCGTAAGCATAATACGCAAACTGGGGAGCATCTTCATGCTGAAAACGATGGGGGAAGTAATTCAACGCAACCGAGATAATTGATCTGGCTCCTTCAACCATCAGCCGGGGATCCATTCGCTTATCAATATTCCGCTCCAGGTAATCCATTCCGGCATGACATTCTTCTGAGAGCCAGCTCCTGTAATGGGCTTCCTGCTCACTCTCTTCGGCGCGGCAAATACCGCAGGCATCAAAACCCAGCGAGAGGGCATGCTGTTTTATTTCTTCGGAAAAAGTCATTTAAAGATAAGAACCATGAGCCAGGAACAGTTTCTAAAAATCAAAGATAAGAAAACTATAGTATTAATGAATAAGCACATCAACAAAAAGTCTTTTGTCTGAAAAAAACCTTACTTTTGCATAAACTTAATCCCGATATGGCAGATTCAGCCTTAAAGAAAAAAACTACCGTCTCTCTTTTTTGGAGCTTTCTCGATAAGTTTGGGCAGCAGATGCTCAACTTTGCCAGTATGCTGATACTGATGAATATCGTTGCCGCTGAAGATTACGGCTTGGTTGGCTCCTTGGCAGTCTTTGTGGCATTCTCTACCATCCTGATCGACAGCGGATTCGGGCGAGCACTTCTGAACCGGAAAGACCTGACGCAAACGGATTACACCACCGTTTTTTATTTCAACATTTCACTGAGCTTTGTCCTTTATTTGCTCTTCTTCTTTACCGCCCCTCTGCTGGGAAAGATGTTCCATGCCCCCGCGATCACAAGCGTTGTCCGGATCCTGTTCTTGTCGCTCATTTTTAACGCATTTGGCTTAATCCACCAAACCATTCTCACGAAAAAAGCTAATTTCAAGGGGCTCACCCAGGTAAATACACTCTCACTCCTTTTTTCCGATGTAGTGGCCGTTGTAATGGCCATTGCCGGGTACGGTGTATGGGCACTGGTAGCCCAGACACTTCTCTATGCTTTTTTCCGCTCCCTTTTTTTGTGGGTCTACTCCCCCTGGCGGCCTATCGCCCGTTTCAGCAGAAAGAGCTTGGGCACATTTTTTGCTTTCAGCAACAAATTGCTGTCCGCATCGGTTATTTCAACTACGGTAAACAACATTTACCCGAGTTTGATCGCAGCTTTCTACCCGATGAGCCAGGTGGCTTACTTCAATCAGGCAAAAAAGTACCAGGACATTCCGTTTCTTACACTGGCAAACACCTTTCGTACCGTAGCAATGCTTATTTTATCGGAGATAAACGAACAAACGGAACGGTTAAAGCGAGTGGTCAGTAAGATCATAAAATCCATAGCATTCCTATCATTCCCCATCGGACTTACCATGATTGTGATTGCAGAACCAACGTTTCACCTCCTTTTCAAAGAGAAATGGCTGGCAGCTGTTCCTTATTTTCAAATTCTTACGTTCGCAGGAATGCTTTCTCCTTTTATTTTTATCTTTCAGGAATTGTTTATAGCTAAGGAGAACTCCAAGTTCTTTCTGGGCATTGAAGTGGCAAAAGGGGTTTTGCTGATTTTACTGATCGTTCTTCTTTTTCCGCATGGAATCACCGCTTTAGCCGTTAGCTGGATAATCTACATGGTTATTTCACTGATAATTTCCGTAATGTTGACGGGAAAACTTATCCGATACACCCTTTTTCACCTGATTAAGGATATAGGGCCTTATTTACTCCTGGCAATTATCAGTTCTGCCGTGTCCTTCCTTCTTACAATGAAAATAGGGAACAACGTTGTTTTTATAATCCTCAACCTGGTTATCACGGGCACGTCATACATTCTTCTCTGTAAGCTATTTAAACTGGAGATGCTGAAAGAGATTGAGTATTGGTTCGAAAAAAGAAAAAAAGAAAAAAAATGAAAGAATTTTTGTTATATGTTCGCTTCGCGATTGATTATGCATTAAACAACAAGACATTATCGCACATAAAACAGTTCAGCCGCTGGTATAAAGATAAAAAATCAGGTGACACTACCTTGAACCGCCGGTCACCCTGGATGACCTACGATGCCGTTGATTTTCTTTCGGCGACATGCCGGCCCGGCATGAGCGTTTTTGAATGGGGGTCAGGCGGGTCCACCCTGTTTTTTGCTTCACGCTGCAAACAGGTGCACACCGTTGAGCACGATCCGGACTGGAAAGGTTTTTTGAATAAGAAAATCGAAGAACTGGATTTAAAAAACGTAAGTATCCAGGAAATCGCGGGAAAGCCTATTGCTGACTTCAACGAAAGGGACTACCGGAACCCCGACGATTTTGTATCGAAAGATAAAAAATCAGCAGGACTCTCCTTCGAAGACTACGTAAAAGCAATTGATACTTTTCCGGAAGAATATTTCGATTTGGTCGTTGTGGACGGAAGGGTTAGAAACTGTTGTGTGAAAAGAGCAATTCCTCATGTGAAAAAAGGAGGTTACCTGATTGTGGACAATACCGACAGGAGCTATTACCTTGCCCCTTTTCCCGAGCTTCAGGATCCTTCCAAATGGAAAAAGACCGAATTTCAAGGTCCGGTCTTTTTCCAGCACGCATTCAGCAAGACTTCGTTCTTCAAAAAGGCCTGAACTAGGCCAGTACAAAATCCAGTTGTTTCCTTTCCAGGTTGGCTTTTGCAACCTGTATGGAAACCGGTTGTCCGAGGCGGTATTCACGTTTAGTGCGACGGCCGACCAGGCGGTAATTCTTCTCGTCCAGTTCGTAAAAATCATCGTCCAGTTCACGGATAGGGATCATACCCTCGCATTTGTTTTCGTTAATTTCCACGTAAATACCCCATTCCGTAATCCCGGAAACAACACCGTCGTACACTTTCCCGATTTTGTCGGCCATAAATTCCACCTGTTTGTACTTGATGGAGTCGCGCTCGGCATTGGCTGCCACCTGTTCCATATCGGAAGAGTGCTTGCATTCCATCTCCAGCTCTGTTTGATCAACGGATCGGCCACCGTCCAGGTAACGTTCAAGCAACCGGTGGACCATCATGTCGGGATAACGCCGGATGGGAGATGTGAAGTGTGTGTAATAATCAAACGCAAGCCCGTAATGCCCCACGTTTTTGGTAGAATAAACCGCTTTGGACATGGTGCGGATGGCAATGGTCTCCACCAGGTTTTCTTCGGGACGGCCCTGGACCTTATCCAACAATGAGTTGATGCTCTTTGCCACCTCTACTTTGTTCCCTTCGGTTTTTATTTTATGGCCGAAACGAAGGATAAAGGCATTCAGGGTGTCCAGTTTTTCGGAATCAGGTATATCGTGAATGCGATAAACAAATGCCTTAGCATGTTTACCTTTCGGAACCTTTCCGATAAATTCGGCCACCGTCCTGTTGGCCAGAAGCATGAATTCTTCGATGAGGTGGTTTGCTTCCTTCGATTCTTTAAAATAAACTCCAAGCGGCTTGCCTTTCTCATCGAGGTTGAATTTCACTTCGTAGCGCTCAAAGTTGATGGCTCCGTTTGCAAAACGCTTTTCACGTAATTTCTGTGCCAGGCTGTTCATGACCAGAATCTCGGATGAAAAATCACCTTTCCCGGTTTCTATCACGGTTTGTGCCTCCTCATACGTGAGCCGGCTGTCGGAATTTATGACGGTGCGGACAATGCGTGATTTTTTAATCTCCGCATACTCATTAAGTTCAAAAATAACCGAAAAACAAAGTTTGTCTTCCTTCGGACGAAGGGAACACAACCCATTGCTCAACCTTTCAGGCAGCATAGGGATAGTCCTGTCGACCAGGTAGATGGATGTTGCCCTGTTTTCCGCTTCTTTATCGATAATGTCGCCCTGTCTCACGTAATGGGTTACATCGGCAATGTGCACACCCACTTCCCACAGTGTGGGAGAAATTTTACGTAGCGACAAAGCGTCATCGAAATCTTTGGCGTCTTTCGGGTCGATGGTTATGGTAAACACATCGCGGAAATCTTCCCGCAGGGCGATCTCCTTCTCGTCGATTTTTTCAGGAATCAGTTCCGCCGCTTTTTCCACATCCCCGGGATACCTGTACGGTAATCCGTATTGTGCCAGGATAGCGTGCATCTCGGTAGTATTGTCTCCCGGCTTGCCCAATACATCAATCACCTTCCCAACCGGATTATTGGCTTTTTCGGGCCATTCCACAATTTCCACCAGTACTTTATCTCCGTTCCCGGCCCCGTTAAGCTCGTCCGTCGGAATAAATATATCGTTGGCTAGAAACTTGCTGTCCATTACCAGGAAAGCAAAATATTTCTGCACTTCCAGTACTCCTACAAACCGGGTTTGTGCACGCTCCAGAATCTCAACGACCGCCCCTTCGGTGTCGGCCCGTTTCCTTTTTGCCAGCAGTTGGACACGTACCCGATCTCCGTTCATCGCATGTTTGCTGTTCCGTTCGGGAATATAGATAATGTTGGCATCGTCATCGGGCACAAAGAAGTTTTTACCGTTGCTTCTTCTTTCAAAGCGTCCCTCGAGGATCAATCCGCGGTTATTTAACCTGTATCTCCCACGAGAAGTCTCCAGCAACACATCGTAATCGCGAAGCCGGTCAAGCGCTTTTACCAATACACGGCGGCCTTCTTCTCCCCGGATATTTAATGCAGCAGCTATCTGCTTATAATTAAACTGCTTGTCTTTATTTTCGGTCAGAAAATCGACAACGAGCTGTTCCAGCTCTTTCTTTTTCGGTTTTGATACAGTCTCTGCAACTGATGTTCTTTTACTCATATGATCTGTTTCGTTTACAATATTAAACAACGAAATCCTGTTTTAGTTAGAAATTGTCTTGAATTTTTAGGTTTAGTTTCATAAAAACTCAAAACTGCTTCTTAGTACAAAGTAACAAAAAATATTCGTTTTTCAGATATTTAACTTCAACGGACAGGACTTTTATCGGACATCTTTAGGGAATATTGTTTTTAAAATGCGTGGTTATGATTAAATTTGTGATTGAATTTTGGAAGGAATGGAACAAAAAAAAATCCTTATCACCGGAGCTAGCGGTTTTATTGGCAGCGCAGCCATTGACAAAGCATTGGAGTTGGGTTACGAAACCTGGGCAGGAATCCGTGCAAGCAGTAACAAAGTTTACTTGCAGGATGAACGGATAAAGTTTATTGATTTAAACTACGGTGATAAGAAAAAACTAAAAGAGCAGCTTCAGGATTTCACCGATAAAAACGGACGGTTCGATTACATCGTACACAGCGCCGGAATTACCAAGGCTCTTCACAAAGCGGAATTCGACAGGGTAAATTACGAACAAGTACGGAACTTTGTAGACGCACTTGTCGAAACCGATGCCGTCCCCGATTTATTCGTTTTTATGAGCACACTGGGAGCCGTAGGTGCGGGCGACGAAATAAAATACACCCCTTTGTCGTGCGACTGTACTCCTAATCCAAATACGGCTTACGGCAAAAGTAAGCTGAAAGCCGAAAATTACCTGAAAAAGCTACCCGGTTTCCCGTATGTTATTCTTCGCCCTACGGGAGTATATGGGCCGCGCGACAAAGATTACCTGATCTTGATGCGTGCCGTAAAAAACGGAATAAATGTTGGTGCCGGATTCCGGAAACAGATCCTCACATTTATCTATGTCGGTGACTTGGTAAGGGTCATTTTCAACTGTATTGAAAAGAACACTCACCGGAAGGAATATTTCGTGGCCGATGGGGATGTTTATACCGATTCGGAGTTCAATACCATTGTACAACAAGCGCTGCAGAAAAAGCGCGTTTTCAGGGTTAACGTTCCTCTGTGGTTGCTGAAGCCGGCAGCATTCATCAGCGAAAGAATTTCTGGCCTGCTGGGTAAAGCGACTGCCTTCAATACCGACAAATACAAGATCATGAAGCAACGGAACTGGTCGTGCGACACCACTCCGCTACAACACGACCTCGACTTCCGACCCGGCTACCGGTTAAAAGAGGGGGTTGAGGCCACCGTAAAGTGGTATCGGGAAAGAGGATGGTTGTAAGCTCGCGGCTTGGTAACCGAAACGACATCGTACGTACAATTTAAGAACAAATAACGCAAAACAGATTCACAATCAGTTCTATTTTTGTATTTTTGCGTTTTAACAATTAAACAGATGAAAATAGCATTAATCGGTTACGGCAAGATGGGGCACGAAATTGAAAAAATCGCCCTGCAACGCGGCCACGAAATCGTTTGCACCATCGACCTCAACGAAACCGGTAAATTTGATTCTCCCGAGTTCAGGAGCGCCGAGGCCGCCATTGAGTTCACCTCTCCCGAAAGTGCTCTGCAAAATTACCGCAGGGCTTTTGCAGCAAACGTTCCCGTGGTATCCGGAACCACCGGGTGGCTGGAACACCTGAACGAAATAAAAGCGGCTTGTGAAAACGAGGGGCAAACCTTCTTTTATGCTTCCAACTTCAGCTTGGGTGTAAACATCTTTTATGCACTCAGCAATTACCTGGCAAAGGTAATGAGCCAATTTTCCGATTACGACGTGCGGATGGAAGAAACACACCACATTCATAAGCTGGATGCACCCAGCGGAACAGCCATCACCTTGGCCGAAGGTATTTTGGAAAACCTGGGACGGAAAGAAACATGGTCACTCAACAAAGCCGGCAATAAAAATGAACTGGAAATCAAGTCATTTCGAGAAGGGGAAGTTCCCGGCATTCATACTGTCGTATACGAATCGGAGGCCGACAGCATACGAATCACCCACGATGCCAAGAGCCGGAAGGGTTTTGCCCTCGGTGCAGTCTTAGCTGCCGAATTCACGAAAGGGAAAAAAGGTTTTCTGGGTATGAAGGACATGCTGAACCTACATCCCTGATTGCTTCAAAAGAAGCATAAACAGCATCAACCGATTGAAACAATTGCAAAAAATACAAAAAAGATGAATAAAACCGCCGACAACACCAATGCCTCTTCCCACAAGTCCCTTTCGGGAAATTTGAAGGTGCGCATTTCCTCTGCCCAACAGCATCAATGGATGTGGTTTGGCGTATGGACACTTTCCACAGTCCTCTTCGCCGTTTGGGCAAGGAGCCCGTGGATCTTGTTCTTCATCCTGCTTTTTTTCGATGTATACATCACGAAGTTTGTACCGTGGTCGTGGTGGAAAAAAAGCGAAAATAAGGCCATCCGCAAAACCATGGAATGGGTGGATGCCATCTTGTTTGCGTTGATAGCTGTATATTTTATCAACACTTTTTTCTTTCAGAACTACCAGATTCCTACTTCATCACTGGAGAAATCGCTCCTGGTCGGCGATTTTCTGGCGGTCAGCAAGGTCAGCTACGGGCCCCGCGCACCCATCACCCCCCTGTCGTTTCCGCTGGCGCAACACACCATGCCGGTAATCGGCGGAAAGTCATACATCGATAAGCCGCAGTGGAAATACCGCAGGCTGAAGGGACTCGGAGAAGTAAAGCGCAACGATATTGTCGTTTTTAATTTCCCCGCCGGGGATACGGTTGCTTTAAACCAGCAGGGTGTTGATTTTTATACCCTCTCCAGGTACAACACCAACGGAAGCGCCGGAATACGTTCCGACCAAAGGACCTACGGCGAAGTGGTTTTTCGCCCGGTAGACCGGCGCGAAAATTACGTAAAGCGCTGTATCGGACTTCCCGGGGAAACCATCGAATTGCGCGACGACAGTGTTTACATCGATGGGGAACTCATCCCGAGCCCTAAATTATCGCAGTTGACCTACATGATCCATACGGACGGAACAGTTATATCGGAACAAATTTTCCAGGAACTGGGTATCAACAAGGACGACTACATGATGCCGAACAGCTACGGGCAGGTCTCCTTGAAAATGCAGGATTTAACGGGTATAGACAGCCTGACCATGGCCCATTCCGGATTGAAACAACAAAACGGAAACAACGGAAAGATCTATTACAATATCCCGTTAACCGGAGCGATGGCCGCTAAGCTGAAGGAAAAACCTTTCGTGTGGGAGGTGGTAAAAGACGTGGAGCAGCCCGGCTCGAGCTATTATTATCCCTTAGGCTATACGACCAACTGGACCCGCGCCGACTTCGGGCCGCTCTGGATTCCGGAGAAAGGTGCCACCCTCACGTTCGACACTGATGTGGCCTTTAAAGCGGCAGCCTACGAACGTTGTATAAAGAATTACGAAGGGAACGATTTTGCCTTTCGCGACGGAAAAGTATACATAAACGGGGAGCCGGCAGACTCGTATACCTTTAAGATGGATTACTACTTCATGATGGGGGATAACCGCCACAACTCGGCCGACTCACGCGTGTGGGGATTTGTTCCCGAAGACCATATCGTGGGACAACCGATGCTGATATGGCTTTCCCTGGAAAAAGACAACGGCTGGCTTAACGGAAAAATCCGGTGGAACAGGTTATTTCGAAGTGCAAAAAAATAACCGGGAGGGTGTTGCTTTCTTCCTTCTACCTGGCGCCCGTCGAATACTATTCGGTATTTTTTCGCGCCTCCAGCACCGTTATAGAGGTTCACGAAAACTACCAGAAACAATCTTACCGAAACCGGTGTAACATTGTTGGGGCCAACGGATCGATGGCATTGAGCATTCCTGTCGAAAAACCTTCTGCAGTAAAATGCCGGATGAAGGATGTCCGCATTGCAGACCACGGAAACTGGCGGCACCTGCATTGGAACGCCATTGTATCGGCATACAGCTCCACACCTTTTTTTGAGTATTATGCAGACGAACTACAGCCGTTCTACGAAAAGAGGATCCCTTTTCTCGTCGATTTTAACCTTCAGCTTCACGAACTCATCTGCGGATGGCTGCGGATAGAGCAGCCAACTAATCTATCTCCGGAATACGTTGCTGAAATACCTGAAGGGATAGCGGACCATAGAGAAGCAATTCATCCCAAACGACCCTCCGGCTTCATGACCAGGCCATACTACCAGGTTTTCCAGGATAAACTGGGGTTCGTCCAGAATGCAAGTATCATCGATTTGGTGTTCAATATAGGCAACGAAGCGAGGTTGTGGCTGTGAAAACCTAACAACATCTGCTCATACCTTAAAAAAATTAACATTAATATGTTTGTAAATAATTAAAATTAGCTATCTTTGCAAAAGATAAACATTTTGTTTTTACAATCAATCTTATTTTTACATCTTGGAAATACAGAGATATTTCCCTGGAAAACAAACAGATTAATGCAAAAACACTTGGAAAAACATCACACTGCTATTTTACCGTCAACATCAAAGTTGTTGTCGTTTAAATTAATATTAGCATTTACCCCCCCCCCACCGTTAACATACATTAACATTTTAAGTTTTTTTCTTTCACACCTTGTTGTATTCGGAGGCGTGAAATTTACTTTTGCGTACGTCATTCAGCATTCCTGGAACTCAAAGGCAGCAACATTCTTTAGAGACATCACATGTAACGCCTTAAAAACACCCAAAGGATTACGGATTCAAGCATTTTATGTGCCCAAAATTCCAAAGACAGCAAAACAGAATGACGTCAAAATTTATAACCCTCATAGACAACACACATTAACATTTAAAGTCACACAGCGATGATAAAAAATGTAAGCTTAAGGGACCTTATTCACAAAGATTTTCACCACCCCTCCCATTCTTCATCCTTATTCCTAAAAAAGGGAAATACATCAAGCATAAAGAGGGTACGGAACACTTTTATTAATGTTCTTAGGCATACATGCAAAAACGGTTATCACCATATACAAATATTGAATTCGGATTTCTTTCACTTGTCTATAAACTATACAAAAAACATCTACCAACGGAAAGACAAGGTTACACGTATTCTGAATAAAAAGGTTAAGATAAACTATTCTCATTCTTCATTGCCAAGATTGGGAATGTAATTTAAGTTAGAATGATAAGAACAATTTTTTTAAACTTAGTCGTTGCTGCAGTTATTCTATTTACAACAACATGTGGTACAGAAATTGACGATTGTAATGATTCCATGTACTTAAAAAACAAATCATCTTCAACCATTTATTATGTCTCCACACTGAAAGACGGATTTCTTAACTATGATCCCACCAACCCCACTTATGCAGCAGATTATAAAGTAAATACCGGAGAAACCCGGAAGATCCGAATAGGGATTACATTATCGTGTTGGGAACAGGTAATGAAAAGCGCTGAAGGCTACATATACATCTATGTGTACGACGCTGTCAAGCTGGAAACAGAGGGATGGCTCAACGTAAAGGATAAACCGCTGAAAAAATATTCTCTCAACGCCGATCAGCTAAAAGAGATGAAATGGACAGTGACTTACCCCTGAAAAAGGACACGCATAAGCCATTAATTAACTTAGCTTTTCTCCAACAATGATTCACTAATTTTTAATTCAAAAACTTCATTTGCATGAACAAAAAAAATCTATTCCGCCTAAATCTTAAAAAGACAGAGGCTTCGAACACATTCTTCAAACAAGGCTGTGTGTTTTTGTGTTTATTTCTTTTGTCGTTTGCACCACATGCCCTGGCAACCTCCAAAAAAGAGATGCCGGAAAAACTTGAAGTGCAGCAAACTCGAAGAACCATTACAGGAATTGTAACAGATAGCCATGGCGATCCTTTACCCGGAGTAACCGTACAAGTAGTGGGGCGACAAGGAGGTGTAATCACAGATGCGGATGGCCGTTATCTCATTGAAGCAGCCCCCAACGAAGAACTAAGGCTCCAATTTGTGGGAATGAAACCTCAAACAATCTCAGTGGGGAACCTTACCACCCTGAACGTTGTCATGGTAGAAGACGTTGAGTTACTCGATGAAGTAACCATCACAGCTTTTGCCACCCAAAAAAAAGAAAGCATAGTTTCTTCTATTGAAACCATAAGCCCTAAACAATTGAGGGTTCCTTCAAGCAATCTTACCACAGCCTTGGCAGGCCGTTTAGCCGGCGTTATCTCTTATCAGAGAAGCGGGGAACCTGGAAATGATAATGCTCAGTTCTTTGTGCGTGGTGTCACGACCTTTGGCTACGCTAGCAGTCCATTGATCTTATTGGACGGGTTTGAAGTGAGCTCTGCCGACTTAGCCCGCGTAGATCCTGATAATATTGAACAGTTCGCCGTTCTGAAAGATGCCACCGCAGCTGCTTTATATGGCTCCAAAGGAGCCAATGGAGTTATTATGGTTACCACCAAAAAGGGGATTGCGGGAAAACCCAAAATATCCTTCCGCGCCGACGCCAGAATGTCTGCTCCCACAAAATTGCTGGAAACGGTAGATGGCGTAACGTACATGAACTTGTACAATGAAGCTCAATTTAATGACAATCCTCTCTTGGAGCCTTATTACAGTGCGCAAAAAATTCAAAACACGATTGACAACCTCAACGAATATGCTTACCCTAACCTGAATTGGTACGACATCATGTTTAAACCCAATACCATGAATCAGCATTACAACCTGAACATCACGGGGGGAGGAACAGTAGTCAAATATTATTTAGCCGTTTCGTACGATAAGGACACGGGTATTCTGAAAGATAACAAGCTGAATAACTTTAAAAATAACATCGCCATTGACAGGTTTAATATTTTGGCTAACGTGACTATGGATCTAACCCCTACAACCAAGATGGATATCAATATGAATTCTATTTTCGAGAATTTCACCGGTCCGCTTGACAATACAAACGAAATCTTTGCCAGTGTAGTAGCTACCAATCCGGTCGAATTCCCCAAGTTTTACTTACCGGATGAAAAAACTGCGTACGTAAAACATACGCTGTTCGGCTCGGATGCCACCGGTGGCATGACCAATCCTTTTGCCAGAATGGTTCGCGGATACAAAGACGGCTCAATGGGGCGTATAACCTCACAATTTTCCATCGACCAAGATATGGATCCCGTATTGGAAGGATTAATGGCAAGAGCAAAAATATCCATCAAAAACGATAACAGGTATGAGAACTACAGAGCATACGATCCCTACCTGTATAATATAAAAAGCTATGATGAATTTACCGACACCTATGTATTACAACAGGTACATAAAGGGACAGATGCTTTGGGCAATCCGAGCATTACCCGTGAAGGTGAATTCAGGGTATATATGGAAGGCGGCTTAACTTATGCCAACTCGTTTAACGATACGCACGACCTTAGCGGACTTCTTATTTACACACAGGAAGAAAGTAAGAACACCGGAATTTATAGACCTGAAGATCAAACAATTCAAAGAACACTACCCCAACGTAATCAAGGACTTCGAACCCGGCTCAATTATGGATTTATGCAAAAATACCTAGCTGAAGTAAGTTTAACATACACCGGATCTGAAAAATTCGACAGGTCGCATCGTTGGGGACTTTTCCCGGCTTTAGGAGTAGGTTATATCTTATCCAACGAGCCCTTTTGGAGTCCACTCGAAAATATTTTACCCAACTTCAAACTGAAATACTCATGGGGACGGGTAGGAAACGACCAAATTGCCGGGGCAGCAGACCGTTTCTTCTTTCTCTCCGACATATCGGGTGCCGGAGGATACCGTTGGGGAAAAGACTTCAACTCGTATTACGGGGGATTTAATATCAACCGCTATGCCAATCCGATGATCACTTGGGAGATTGCCCAGAAACAAAACGTTGGATTTGAGGTGGATATTTTCAAAAACCGCGCATTGAAAGTTATTCTCGAATATTTTACGGAAAACAGAAAACAAATCTATCAGGCACGTGCCAACCTGCCGGCAACAATGGGACTGACCAGCAACGTATACGGTAACGTTGGTGCCGTTAAAAGTGCGGGCTGGGACGGTTCTATCGATTTGAATCACTCATTTAACAAAGATGCATGGATAACAGGACGATTTAACTTTACATTCGCACAAAACGAATACGTGGAGAACGAAGAACCGGAATATCGCTGGCCTTACTTGAGCGACATAGGATGGCCTATCAATACCTGGAAAGGGTATGTGGCGGAACGGTTGTTTATTGACCAGGCCGATGTAAACAACTCACCTCGGCAGGAGTTGGGAAGTATCCCGCAGGCAGGAGACATTAAGTATAAGGACATAAATGGTGACGGAAGGGTAAATTCGGATGACCAAGTACATATAGGGTACCCCACGGTCCCCGAAATCAATTATGGATTTGGTTTATCGGGTGGATATAAAAATTTTGACTTATCCTGTTTCTTTCAGGGACAGGACAGGGTTTCATTTTTTATTGATCCCAACGCAAGAAGATCCAATCCTGACCGGTTTGGGATTGCTCCTTTTGCCGGACACAGAGGTGCTTTAAAAATCATTGCCGACGACCACTGGAACCCCAATAATCCGGTATCACACGCATTCTGGCCTCGCTTATCTGCCACTGTTAATGAGAATAACAGTCAACAAAACTCAACATGGTGGCTTCGAAACGGACGATTTTTACGCTTGAAAACATTGGAGGTTGGGTACACATTCCCCAACAAATGGTTCCAACCTATACCTTTCAGCATGGTGCGTGTATATTTTACAGGACAGAACCTGTTTAACTTATCCGACTTCAAACTCTGGGATCCGGAGATGGGAGGAAACGGATTGGCTTACCCGCTACAACGTGTGTATAACGTTGGGTTGAATGTTACTTTTTAATATTTACTTAATAACAATACAAATATGAAATCAAAAATAATAGCTATAAGTTTTATTATAGGATTATCCTTAACATTTACCCGTTGCGATTTTCTGGATATCGTTCCGGACAATACAGTAGAAGTAGGGAGCTTATTTGAAAACAGAGACAAAGCATTGAGTGCTTTATCCACCTGCTACAGGTATATGCCCAATTACGAAAAACTTCACGAATCGATGTCTCTTGCAGGCGATGAATGGGTAGGCCGGCTGGATGCAGAAGTAGCCGATGCCCGATGGAATACGCGAGGCGAGAAACTGATGCGCGGATGGAACAATTCCAACGATCCCATCCTTAACTATTGGAGCGGAGGAGGTGGCGCCACATCTTTATACCAAGGTATTCGGGTTTGTAATATCTTTTTCGAAAACATTGAAAACGTACCCGACATCACCCCTGCCGAACGTGCCGACTGGATAGCTCAGGTGAAAGTTCTGAAAGCTTACTACCATTTTTACCTGACCCGCCTATACGGCCCGATTGTCATTGCCGATAAAAACCTGGAGCCTTTTTCTGCAGTAGAAGATGTACGCCAGGAAAGGCAAACCGTAGATTCTTGTTTTAATTACTCTCTGAACCTTATCAATGAAGTCCTATACGATGCGAACGGGAATCCAAAGGCTGAACTTGCCGTAGAACGCGATGTCGCTTACTACGGGCAAATAGACCAAGTAAATGCACGTGCCATCAAAGCCCAAATACTGCTGACACGCGCAAGTCCATTATTCAACGGGAACTCCGAATATTTCAGTAATTTTAAGAACAAAGAAGGCAACACCTACTTTCCCATGCAATATGACCCCGAGAAATGGAAACAAGCACTTGACGGAATCAAAGAAGCCATTGATTATGCGGAAGCCCGTGGCAAAAAGCTCTACACCTTTACGGGACAACCCAAATTCTGGGACGTGGATAATTTTAAAGAATCCGACATCATTCAATATGCATACAATAAACGCTTCTCCATTGTAGCTCCATGGAACGATGAATTACTGTGGGGATATTCCGGGCTGGATTACGAAGGTCAGGGAGGATTCGCACACGCCACCAACATGCGTTCTATCGCTGAACCCACCACTGCCGGTTTCGCATGGCAATGGCTAGGCGCAGACTACAGGATGGACGAACTTTATTATTCGAGAAACGGTGTGCCTATTGAAGACGATAAAACGTTCGAGTACGACAACAGACTCGAAGTTACAGACGTGCCGGATGACAGCTATCATAAGGGATATATGCAGTCGGGAGAAAAAACGATTAAACTACATCTGAACAGAGAACCTCGGTTCTATGCCTGGCTGGTTGTTGACAGAAGTGTCTGGAGAACTCACGACATGGCCAATGACGTTAAAATGCGCTACAATGAATTTCCCGGAGGACGGGGTTCGCAACACACCACCGATTTTTACTGGACAGGTATTGGTGTGAAGAAGCTGGTTCATCCCGAGTCGGGCACGGGACACTGGGCACGCGTAGTAAAATTCCCTTACCCCATCCTTCGCTTGTCAGACCTTTATCTCATGTATGCCGAAGCATACAATGAATATAACGGTCCAAGCCCGGAGGCTTATACTTATTTAAACAAAATCCGGACAACTGGTGGCTTAAAGCCGATAGAAGAAGTATGGAGTGATGCCAACATTGTAAAAACTCCCGGAAAACATCTTACCAAAGAAGGGTTACGCGATATTATCCACCGTGAACGAATAATCGAATTGTCTTTTGAAGGACATAAGTATTTCGATGTGCTGCGATGGAAGGAGGCCGACAGGTATTTCCTCTCTCCTATGAAGGGTTGGAACACCACAGGTGTAGATCCGGCACAATTCTATGTTTTGATGACATTACAACCTCGCGTTTGGCAAACACCCCGTGATTATTTAATGCCTATACCCCTGTCGGATATAAACAGAAATCCTAATTTAATACAAAACCCCGGATGGTAATTTATTAAATATTAATTTAAAAAGCATATGAAATTTATACATTATTTTTCAGTCATAATAGTAATTGCAACTGTTTCATTATTCAATAGCTGCAGTGATACGTTGCAAGTGGAAACCACACCTCCCGGCCAGATAACAAACGTAACTTTTAAACCATTATACGGAGGTGGTTATTTCACTTATACCATACCCGATGATGAGGATTTCCTTTATACCAGAGCTGAGTACATTATCGATACAGGTAAGAAAATATCTAAAACAAGCAGTGTTTATTCAGACACCCTGTTCATCGAAGGATTTGGTCAGGAAAAAGAATACGAAGTAAAAATATTCTCGGTAGACAGAAATGCAAACGAGTCCCAACCGGTGATTCAACGAGTAACCCCATTAGCCCCCACAACTGCCGCTGTATTAGAAACAGTTCAGGTTCAACCGGGATTCTCGTCACTTGTATTGGATTGGACAAATGTATTGAGACAAAACATAACTATTTATGTGGACGTTAAAGTAGGTGATACAAAAGCCACAAAAATATATGCCTCCAACCTTGCGAAAGATCGTTATATCATCGAAAATCTGCGAGGCCTGCCGCACTCGGTAAGTGTCCACATCAGGGACACTTATGAAAACAAGACGGAAACTAAGGATTTCGGGCAACTAACACCTTTGATTGACGGTCCCATTTCAAAAAAACAGTGGTCTTTCTTGCGGAATAATCTTCTGTACGGAAATAAATGGGATTACAACAGCAGCAGTAATCCGTTTGATCAAGTACCGTTGGAAGCACATAGAGGCACCTGGCGGGACGATAGTATGAAAAATGCCAGAGAAACTTATTATGAAGGACGTGTTGAAAAATTCTGGGATAATGAATATGATTATGAACCCAAACTAAACCTGAACTATTTTCATACGGGTCCGCAATCGTATCCTTTTTCCTATTTTATAGACATGGGTAGAGAAATTAAAGGAAGCCGGTTCAAAATATGGCAGCGCAATGCATGGGGGATGCTTTATGGAGGTGAAAACGTGGAAATTTGGGAAATATGGATTAGCGATGACAAAGATCCTGCTGATGGCGTTTTTGATGGTTGGGAATATGTGGGAAGATATAAGATTACACAACCCTCCAACGTCATTGAGGCAAGGAATGAAGCCAGAAACGGTCATGAGTATATGTTTTATCCTGAAAACCCCCGATTTACAAAACCTTTCCGCTATCTACGTTACAAGGGAATCAAACAATACGGAAACGGGAACTCTGGATGTACATCAGAAATAACCGTTTTCGGTACGGAAGCAGATGGAAGTATAATTGACGATCCTACTACCTTAACAGGAGTTAAAGAAGGATGGGAATAAATCGGCTAATACATAAATTTTCAAAAACTTACAAAATGAAAAGAATAAAATCAATGATAATAGTTAGCATCCTTCTTGCATTATTAAGCAACTATGGATGTGACAGCATGGAAGACAATTTCAAGCAATATCTCGAAGAATACAATTATTCGGGTAAGATTGACAGTTTGCGTGTCTATCCGGGCTTTGAGAGGGTTGTATTGGCATGGGATAATCCGAAGGACCAAAAATCGAAATCGATAAAAATTATCTACGGTGCCGACAGCACGGTTGTAACGTATGATACTTTAGTAGATTCAGTAAGTATCGAAGGACTGGATGCCGGTACGGGTTACGAGTTTATTGTTTTCACGCTTGATGCAAAGAAAAACATATCTGTTCCTACCTCCATCACAGCTTTTCCTGTCTCAAAAGCTTTCGTGGATGCATTGACTCCACCTTCTATTGTGGTTCAGACTATTGGTGCCGAACAATATATTTCCGTGATTGGTACCACTAACGTCCTCATGCGTTTTGCCGGAGATATCGAATATACGGTTTCCGGAGCCGGAGGATTCACCCAGTCAGGCAAAGCTCAATTGCCAGATATGGAGGGAAAGCCACAGATTAATCTCCCGGTAAGCGCACTCGGAATATCTTTTTTACCACCGGGAGAGTATACTTTTAATTATAAAGTATCTGTATTTCCCATAGTGGGTAATTTAGTTTCTGTTGACGAGGTTTGGTTGACGAATACGCAAACGGTGATGGTACAACCAGTTGTTATAAACCTAATGAATACTCCAGGCACAATAAGTGAAAGTAACAATAACTCACCGGGACACGGAGGCGAAAATGTGGACAAACTAATCGATAATGACCCGGGAACTAAATACCTCACTTTTCAAAATACAGCCTGGATGATGTGGAAAATGGAGCGTGCCTTCGCCGCAACAAAATATACACTGACATCTGGAAATGATGATGATGGGAGAGACCCGAAAGACTGGACGGTAGAAGGATCTGATGACGGTGTTACCTGGACCGTGCTGGACAGACAAACTAATTTTCCAAAATTTCCACAAAGAAAATACAAAATCTCTTTCCTAATGCCAAACAGGACTGCATATAATCACTACAGGTTGAATGTTACAGCAAATCACGGCTCAGGGTTGTTTCAGTTGGCTGACTGGATATTGTACTACGATAGTGGACAACAATAGGGGATAAAAACAAGCTAACCTTAAGAGACTGTTTCGGTAACAAGAAACAGTCTCTTCTTGTTTAAACAGTAGTTTTCCACAAGTCTGGTCTTTTTTTCTTACCTTTGTAGCCTCAACATCAAAATTATGAGCAGAAAAACAAGAGTCCGCTTCGCCCCCAGTCCTACCGGGCCGCTTCATATCGGCGGAGTTCGCACGGCATTATACAACTACCTGTTCTCCAAACAACAAAACGGAGACTTCATCCTTCGGATTGAAGACACCGACTCCACCCGGTTTGTTCCCGGAGCAGAAGCATACATTCAGGAAGCTTTCGACTGGTTGGGACTGCCCTACGACGAAAGTCCCGCAAAAGGAGGGAAATTCGGGCCCTACCGACAGTCGGAACGAAAAGACATTTACAAAAAATACGTCCACAAACTGTTGGACGAAGGCAAGGCGTACATCGCCTTTGATACCCCCCAGGAGCTGGAAGCCAAACGCAACGAAATCCCGAACTTTCAATACGATGCCGCCACCCGGCTTCAGATGCGGAATTCACTGACGTTACCCACCGAAGAGGTGAAAAAGCTGATCGACAACGGTACGCAATACGTGGTACGCATAAAGATTGAGCCCCGTATCGATATCACCGTAAACGATTTAATTCGTGGAGAAGTGGTAATCAACTCCTCAGTGCTCGATGACAAGGTCATTTACAAATCGGCCGACGAACTGCCGACGTACCACCTTGCCAACGTGGTGGACGACCACCTGATGGAGATCACGCACGTTATTCGCGGTGAAGAATGGTTGCCGTCGGCTCCCCTTCACGTGTGGTTATACAGAAGTTTCGGATGGGAAGATACTATGCCCGAGTTCGCCCACCTGCCGCTCCTGCTCAAACCCGAAGGCAACGGAAAGCTGAGCAAGCGCGACGGGGACCGCCTCGGATTTCCCGTCTTTCCGTTAGAATGGAAAGACCGCCAATCAGGTGAAACATCATCGGGATACCGCGAAAGCGGGTACTTGCCTCAGGCCGTTGTCAACTTTTTGGCTTTGCTGGGATGGAATCCGGGAACAGAGCAGGAGATTTTCTCTCTCGATGAGCTGGTTACGGCCTTTTCGTTCGAACGATGCAGCAAGAGCGGTGCAAAGTTTGATTTCGAAAAAGCCAAGTGGTTCAACCACAAATATATTCAGGGAACACCCAATGAACTGTTGGCGGAGATGATCCAACCTGTTTTGGCAGAAAAAAACATTCCCTGCGACAAGAACTATGCCGCCAACGTTATCGGATTGGTGAAAGAACGGGTGAATTTCGTGAAAGAATTGTGGGATCAGGCCTCGTTTTTCTTCATTGCGCCGGCTTCATACGACGAAAAAACGGTAAAAAAACGCTGGAAAAAGGAAAGTTCCGCACAACTGTCCGAACTTATTAACGTGTTGCAAAGCATCGATGACTTCTCTTCCGAAAATCAGGAGATCCGGGTTAAGCAGTGGATTGAAGAGAAAAACTATCCCATCGGAAACATTATGAATGCTTTCCGTCTGGCTGTAGTAGGCGAGAGCAAGGGCCCTCACATGTTCGACATTACTTCGCTTCTGGGCAAGCAGGAAACCATAGGCCGGTTAACGACAGCCATAACAAACATTCCTGCTCCGGAGAATACATAAACCCAATATTTGTACAACCAAAAACTATTCGAAGTTATGAACCTGAAGTCAAAAAGAAAATTCAGACTAAGAACCCGTTTTTTTGTTCCTGCTGTTTTCATCCTGGCAATTGCTCTGGTTACACTGCTGTTTCCCCGCCAGGGAGATTTCAAGTACTCCTTCAGCGAAGGAAGACCCTGGCAATACGGGCTTTTGACTGCTCCGTTCGATTTCCCCATTTACAAACCTGCCGATCAACTGAAAGCAGAACGAGACAGCATCCTGCGCTTTTACGAACCCTACTATACCATCGATGAAAGTGTTGAGAAGAACGCAATGGCTGAATTCGATGCCGATGTTAACCTGAACACGAAGCTCAGCAGCCTGTCTCCTGATTATATCCTTTACCTGAGGAACAGTTTACAGAAAATATACCGGTCGGGAATCATGCGTTCAGAGGATTACGACAAGGTTTTCAGTTCCGAAACTCAATCCATGCGGTTACGAAAAGGAAACCTGGCTGAATCAAAAAGTGTGGAAACATTTAGCACCATTAAATCGGCATACGAACAACTCCTCAATAATACGCCGAAAAGCATGGATGCCGAATTAATACGTTTGGCAGATGTAAATAAATATATCCGCGAAAATATCGTGTACGATGCTTCTACATCCGAAAAGGCCAGGGAGGAATTTATCCAGCAGGTTTCTCCCTCCACAGGGATGGTGCAAACGGGACAACGTATTATTGACCAAGGGGAAATAGTCAGCTCCCAAACCTACAAGGTATTGAACTCACTAAAACGGGTCACCGAAGAGCGAAGCGGGAGAACCGGTAAAAACGGATGGATGATTTTCGGTCAACTCTTGCTGGTAGTTCTTCTGTTTGGGGCATTTTATGCATACCTGCTTTTCTTCCGGCCGCATGAATACCGAAACAGGAAGCACGTCACGTTCATGGTATTGCTGGTGACCTCCTTTGTAGCACTGACAGCAATCACCAGTCAGCTTGACCTTTTCAACGTGTACATTATCCCGTATGCCATAGTCACTATTCTGATACGAACATTTATTGACTCCCGTACGGCATTGTTTGCCAGTTTGATTACCATTATCCTAAGCTCGCTGATGGTCCCCTTTCCGTTTGAATTTATCGTCATACAGATTGCCGTTGCGATGGTGTCGGTATTTATGCTGAAAGAGCTCTCGGAACGTTACCAGTTAATACGCAGCTCCTTCTTTATCCTGATCGCCTACAGCTTGATGTATATAGGCCTGGTCATGCATCAGGAAGGGAACATCAACAAAATTGACCCGATCATATTTATCTATTTTTTCATCAATTTCATTTTTATATTGTTCTCCTATTCGCTGGTATACCTCATCGAGAAATCCTTCGGATTCATATCGGGGGTAAGCCTGATTGAATTATCGAACATCAACAAACCGTTATTGAAGGAGTTGTCTGAAAAAGCACCAGGAACCTTCCAGCATTCATTACAGGTCTCAAACCTGGGTATGGCCGCTGCAGTAAAAATCGGGGCCAATGCTTCTCTAATAAGGACGGGAGCATTGTATCACGATATCGGAAAAATGGTAAATCCTGCTTTTTTTACCGAAAATCAATCGCCGGGGATGAATCCGCACGCGGGACTCCCTTTCGAGGAAAGTGCGCGCATCATCATCAATCACGTGAGAGACGGAGTGAAAATAGCGCAAAAAAACAACTTGCCGAAGCAGATAACCGATTTTATTGAAACGCACCACGGAACCAGTATGCCGAAATACTTCTACATCTCCTGGAAAAACGCTAACCCCGGGAAAGAGATAAACGAAGACCTGTTCCGCTATCCCGGGCCCAATCCTTTCTCAAAAGAGACGGCCATCATGATGATGGCCGATGCGGTGGAAGCTGCTTCAAGAAGCTTGCCGGAATACAACGAAGACAGCATCCGGAATCTGGTGGAATCGCTGATCGATTCACAGGTGACAGAAGGGTACTTCAAGCTGGCCCCCATCACTTTCCGTGACATTGCGGCCATAAAAGAAGTTTTTCTTCAAAAGCTCCAGACCATCTACCACACACGGATTGCCTATCCAAAGCTGGACAAACCCCAGACTCAACCAGAATCAGTATAAAGGTTTTTATTCCCATTCAATGGTTGCCGGCGGTTTCGATGAGATATCGTATACCACGCGGTTTACCCCTTTGACCTTATTGATAATCTCGCTCGACACTTTTGCCAGAAACTCGTAAGGCAGATGTGCCCAATCCGCTGTCATGGCGTCAGTGGAAGTTACAGCACGCAAAGCAATGGTATTTTCGTAAGTGCGTTCGTCACCCATTACGCCCACCGATTGTACCGGTAAAAGGATTGCTCCTGCCTGCCAAACCTTGTCGTACAACCCTGCTGCACGGAGGTTCGAAACAAAAATGTCATCGGCGTCCTGTGCTATGCGTACTTTTTCCGGCGTGATGTCGCCCAGAATCCGGATACCCAGTCCCGGACCGGGGAAAGGATGGCGATAAATAAGATGCGGTTTCATTCCAAGTTCCAGACCGATTTTCCGCACTTCGTCCTTAAAAAGTAATTTCAACGGCTCGCACAGTTTCAGGTTCATTTTCTCGGGAAGCCCACCTACGTTGTGATGGCTTTTGATAACGGTTCCCGTAATGGAAAGCGACTCGATGATATCGGGATAAATGGTCCCCTGCGCCAACCACTTTATGGCGGTAAGTTTATGCGCTTCTTCGTCGAAGACATCTATAAATCCCTTGCCGATGATTTTACGTTTGCGCTCGGGGTCAGTTACTCCGGCAAGTTCCTTGTAAAAGCGTTCTCGGGCATCTACACCGATGACGTTCAGTCCGAGATGTTCGTAATTTTCGAGAACGGTTTCAAACTCATTTTTACGCAGCAATCCATGATTTACGAAAATACAGGTCAGGTTCTTTCCAATGGCTTTGTTCAGTAAAACGGCTACAACGGAAGAATCCACACCTCCGGAAAGGGCCAAAATCACCTTATCGTCTCCCAGTGTTTCTTTCAGATCAGCTACTGTCGCCTCAATGAACGATGCAGGCGTCCAGTCTTTCCGGCATCCGCAGATCGCCAGAAAATTATCCAGTAGCTTGTTACCTTGTTCCGTATGGAAGACTTCCGGGTGAAACTGCACTCCCCATGTAGGCTCATCCTTCACTTTGTAGGCAGCGATTTCCACCTCTTCGGTGGAAGCAATAACCGAGAAATTATCGGGAATCCGCACGATCGTATCCCCGTGAGACATCCATACTTGCGATTGTTGCGGGAGGTTCCCCAAAAGCAGGTCACCTGTTTCTTTCACGCTCAGATGGGCCCTCCCATATTCGCGCGAATCGCTCTTGTCGACCGTACCGCCCGATGATTGTGCTATCCACTGGGCACCGTAACAAATTCCCAGTACCGGATAATTACGCCGTATTTCATGGAGATCGGTTTTAAAAGCATTGTCGTCGTTGACCGAAAACGGGCTTCCGGAGAGAATTACTCCTTTTACCGATCTATCTCCGAAAGGGAATTTGTTGAAGGGTACTATTTCGCAATAAGTATTCAGCTCGCGTACACGGCGGCCGATGAGCTGAGTTGTCTGAGAACCGAAATCGAGAATGATTATTTTTTCGTGCATATATTTTTGAAGAAGTTAGAAATTAGAAGCCAGAAATTAGCATGAACACACAAGCAACAGCGGCGCGTTGTTTGTATTTTTTGCAGTGCAAAGATACGAAAAGTATGGAAAAAAATAGCATGACGTATGGTATAAGCATCGGATAGATAAATTAACAAAAGAAGATCATTTTACAAATTATTTTCCTATCTTTGAATCTTTGAAGATCATATTTCAGACTGATAATGAAAGTACACCACCAATTATTTGCATTCATTCTTTTAATCATTCCCGTTTTATCGATGGGCCAATCGGTTGATGATGCGAAAAAATGGTACCTGGAAGGGGACTTTACGCAAGCAAAACCTGTTTTTGAAGCTGAATACCGGGTTAATCCCAACAATGCCCAGCTTAATCTATGGCTTGGTGTAATATCGCTTGCTGAAAGCGATTATCAAAAAGCCCAGCAATACCTTGAGTTTGCTTCGCTAAAAAATATTCAGGAGTCGTACCTACAACTGGGGCAGCTTTACACTAAAATGTACCGGTTTGCCGACGCTGAAAAGGAATTCACCCGATACGAAAAAGCCAACCGGAGAAATAAGCAAGCGCTTGCATTACTCAACCCTTACAAAGAATATGCCGATAAGCTGAAACGACTGATAAACCGCACTGAGGATGTTCAGATCATTGACAGCATAGTTGTCCCTAAATCCGATTTTCTCTCGGTTTATAAACTGAGTGCATCTGCCGGATCGCTGCAGCCGGTAAGTGGTTTTTTCCGGGATCAACCCAACAACAATCAGGTGCTTTTCCTCAACGAACGTCAGGATAAGATCTACTATCCGCAAGACGATTCGATTTCGGGAAGTAACCTCTATACCATGGAAAAACTACTGGACAGCTTCGGCAATGAGAAACGGTTATCGGAATCGATCAATCAAGAGGGGAATCAGGCTTACCCGTTTGTTATGCCCGATGGCCTTACCATTTATTTCTCCTCCACCGGGCACGGTTCATTGGGTGGGTATGATCTGTTTGTTACCCGATATAACCTGGCCACAAACTCGTACCTAACCCCTAATCAGCTGAACATGCCGTTTAACTCCCCCTTCAACGACTACATGATGGCTATCGATGAAGAAAAAGGTATCGGCTGGTTCGCCAGCGACCGGTTTCAACCGAAAGACTCCGTTTGTGTTTATACGTTTGTTCCCTCTCCTGAAGTTGTGCTGCTGGAGAATGAAGATGCGTCTTACCTGGCAAACCGGGCAAGGATATCCTCCATAAAGGAATCCTGGAAACCAGATATTGACTATTCAGCCTTGCTGCAACGTTCACACAAAACAACTGCTCCACAAAAGACTACGCAAAAAAAAGATTTTACGTTTGTTATTAACGACGAAAAAACCTACTATACGTTGACAGATTTTAAAAATGCAACGGCCAGGTCGCTCTTTTCTCAAGCCATCAACTTGAAGACCAGACTGAATCAACAGGAAAAGGACCTATCGGAAAAACGCCGGCAAATTGCAGGAAGTTCCAACTCATCTGCACTATCGGCGTCCATATTAAATCTTGAAAAGGAAACCGAAAATCTATTCAGAGAGATTGAATCGCTGGAATTACGGGCGCGCAATGAAGAGATCAGAAACAGTTTTTAATTCTTTACATCATGACTTTCAATGTAATCATTGTTGCCGTTTTAATCGTTCTGGGAATTTTACTACTTCTCATTGAGTTTTTTCTGTTACCGGGTATCAGTATTGCCGGAGTAGGCGGCGCTATTTTTATGGTAGGCGGCGTGATCTACTCCTACATCTACCTAGGTTCTACAGCCGGCAACATTACACTGGCCCTTTCGTTAATTTTGCTTGCACTGGCATTTGTGTGGCTGCTAAAATCCAAATCACTGCAAAAGATAGCGCTTACTGCCGACATTCGTGAAACGGTGGACAACAGCGACCTGAAAAGCCTTCAGCCTGGTGATACCGGAATAACGGTTTCCCGGTTGAATCCTATCGGAAAGGTGATGATAAACGAAGTAACTGTTGAAGGGAAATCCTTCGATGGGGAACTTATTGATGAAGATACAGAAATAGAAGTTGTACGGGTAGAATCGTATAATGTGACGGTTAAAAAGAGAGAACAAGAAGCAAAGATATAAGACAGAAGGCTCTCAGATACTCAAACAAGAACGTCGAACTTTAAATATTGAACTTTAAACACCAAATAAATTAAATTATGGAATTATCTTTTCCTCTGATTATTGGGATTGCATTAATTGTAATTTTCGTACTGATTTTTTTCCACTATGTGCCTTTCTTTTTGTGGATTAACGCTCTCTCGGCAAACGTCCGAATATCGCTTGTCCAGTTGTTCTTGATGCGTTTACGCCGGGTTCCGCCTCACACCATCGTCTACGCGATGATTGAAGCGCACAAGGCCGGATTGAAAAACGTTACCCGGGACAACCTGGAAGCGCATTACCTGGCCGGAGGGCACGTGGAACAAGTTGTCCATGCGCTTGTTTCGGCATCAAAAGCCAACATCGAACTGCCTTTTCAGATGGCCACAGCCATTGACCTCGCAGGCCGTGACGTACTGGAAGCCGTAAGGATGTCGGTAAACCCCAAGGTTATTGACACACCGCCGGTTTCGGCAGTAGCCATCGATGGTATTCAACTAATTGCCAAAGCGCGCGTTACGGTCCGGGCCAACATCAAGCAATTGGTGGGTGGTGCCGGTGAAGAGACCATCCTTGCCCGCGTTGGTGAAGGAATTGTATCCTCTATCGGTTCGGCAGCTTCGCACAAATCGGTGCTCGAAAACCCCGACTCCATTTCGAAACTTGTGTTAAGAAAAGGATTGGATGCCGGGACTGCATTCGAAATTCTCTCTATTGATATTGCTGATATCGATATAGGTAAAAATATCGGTGCCGTCCTGCAAATGGATCAGGCACAAGCCGACAAGAACATCGCCCAGGCCCGCGCCGAAGAGCGCCGCGCCATGGCTATCGCCCTTGAACAGGAGATGAAAGCCAAGGCCCAGGAAGCCCGTGCGAAGGTAATTGAAGCCGAAGCTGAAGTACCCAAGGCAATGGCCGAAGCGTTCCGCAGTGGCAATATGGGCATTATGGATTTCTACCGGATGAAGAACATCCAGTCGGATACCGATATGCGCGATGCGATTGCCAAGCCTCAAGGCGGAGCGAAAGAAGAGAGTTCGAAATAAATAGAGAACGAAAGTAAAGAAGTCTTAAACCATTACTTTTATGAGAATAATCCCTAATTCGGAATTTATTGTCAATCCCGATGGCAGTGTATTTCATCTTCACATCAGGCCCGAGCAACTGTCGGACAAGATCGTGATGATGGGTGACCCTGACCGCGTAACACTGACCGCTTCCTTTTTCGACAGTATCGAGTGCGATGTGCGCAGCAGGGAATTCCACACGGTTACAGGCATGTACAAGGGGAAACGTCTTACCGCACTCTCGCACGGCATCGGAACCGATAACATTGATATTGTTGTAACAGAGCTGGATGCTTTGGCCAATATTGATTTTCATACCCGAACGGTAAAACCGGAGTTTAGGCAATTGACCATGATCCGCGTGGGAACATCGGGCGGCATGCAACCGCACTGCCCTATCGGATCGTATGTGGTCTCCGAAAAATCGATCGGTTTTGACGGGTTGCTTCACTATTATGCCCATTCGCAGGATGTACGGGAAGAAGATTTTGAAGAAGCCTTTCAGAAACAGGTAAACTGGTCACCCTACCACTGTTCGCCCTATGTGGTGAGTGCCGACGAAGAGCTGGTGGAACGCATCGGATACGACATGATTCGCGGAGTAACCATTTCCGCCATCGGCTTCTATGGCCCACAAGGCAGACACGTGAGGCTGCCCCTTGCTGATCCTGAGTTGAATGCAAAAATCGAGTCGTTCCGTTACAGCCATTACTCCATCACCAATTACGAGATGGAAAGTTCGGCCATCGCAGGCTTGGGTAAAATGATGGGCCACAAATGCATGACCGTTTGCGCCATCATTGCCAACCGGGTAGCCCTGGAATCGAATGCTGACTACAAAGGATCGATCGAGGATCTAATAAAAGTTGTACTGGAAAGGATATAACTATCTACGATTGAACAAACCACCTATTTAATTAACAATCAACAATGAAAAAAATTTTATTATTGTCGTTGGTGTTGCTGGGGATAACAGCAACGGCGCAACAGAATCCACCTCAGCCTATCGATCCGAATGTTCGGAAAGGCATATTGGAAAACGGGTTAACTTACTACATCCGTCAGAATAAACTACCTGAAAACCGGGCCGATTTCTACATCGCTCAAAAAGTAGGGTCAATGCAGGAAGAAGACAATCAGTCGGGACTGGCGCATTTTCTGGAGCACATGGCATTTAACGGAACAAAAAATTATCCGGGCAAGGATATGCTCAATTACCTACAAGATAACGGAATTAAATTCGGAACAAACATCAACGCATATACCTCGCTTGATGAAACCGTCTATTTTTTGACCGACGTCCCCACCACCCATGAAAACCTGGTGGACTCGGTGCTTCTCGTCCTTCACGACTGGTCGAATGGCATTTTGCTGGAGGACGAAGAGTTGGAAAAAGAACGCGGTGTTATTCGTGAAGAATGGCGTACCGGCGGCGGGGCACAATTCCGGTTGTGGAAAAAGATGCTTCCCGTAATGTATAAAGACAGCAAATACGCCAATCGCTTGCCTATTGGGAGTATTGATGTTATCAACAACTTCAAGCCCGAAGAAATCCGCGCGTACTACAAAAAGTGGTACCGCCCCGATTTACAGGGAATCATCGTTGTGGGTGATTTCGACCTCGACAATATGGAAACCAAAGTAAAGGAACTTTTCAACAAGATACCGGCTCAGGAAAATCCCGCTACCCGCGAATATTTTCCTGTCCCCGATAACGATACGCCCATCGTTTCCATCGCCACCGACCCGGAAGCGACACGTACACAACTGATGGTTTTTTACAAACACGAACCCATACCCAACGAAATTAAACTGTCGCAGGCCGGCCTGGTTTTAAATTACATCAAATCGGCTGCAGCTACCATGATCAATGAGCGGTTCCAGGAGATGGTTCAAAAACCGAATGCTCCGTTTACCTCTGCTTATGCTTACGACGACGAATATTTTGTAGCCAAGACCAAAGATGCCTGGACGGTTGTTGGAGGCTCTGCGGATGACAAGATCAAAGACGCAATAGCCGCCATGATTCGCGAAACGGAACGTGTGAGACGCTTCGGTTTCACCGCTTCGGAATATGAACGTGCCCGTACCAATATCCTGAAACAATACGAAAACGGATATAACAACCGCGATAAAGAGAGGAACAGCCGCTATTCGCAAGAGTACGTAAGCAGCTTCATCAACAGCGAACCTATCCCCGGTATTGAGTACGAGTACAACATGATGAACATGATAGCTCCCAACATTCCGGTTGAGGCTATCAACCAAACTATCGCGCAGCTTATCGGCGATAAAAACATGGTCATCTCTGTATCAGGTCCTGAAAAGGAAGGGTTGGTTTATCCAACGGAGGACGAACTTGTTGCGGCAATCAACAACGTGAAGAGTGAAAAGATTGAAGCCTACGTAGAAGAAGTATCCAACGAACCGCTTATCGCGACGCCTCCCACACCCGGAAAGATCGCACTAGTGGAAAAAAATGAAGCGCTGGACGCAACGGTCTGGACGCTTCAGAATGGCATGAAAGTAATCCTGAAAACTACCGATTTTAAGGACGACCAGATTGTCATGACCGGATCCAGTACCGGCGGATATTCACAATATGCCGTACAGGATCCGATCAACGCAAGAATGATGAACAACATCATCACGTTGGGGGGGGTAGGTAATTTCAGTGCCACTCATCTGACAAAAGCGCTTGCCGGAAAAACGGCATCGGCCCGGCCAGGTGTTTCGCTTACCACACAAGATTTCAACGGTTCGTCTTCCATAAAGGATTTTGAGACCATGCTTCAACTGGTATATCTCTATTTCACAGCTCCCCGAAGCGACGACGATGCCTTCCAATCGTTTATTCAACGCATGGAAACACAGTTGAAAAATCAGGAAGCCGAACCGATGGTGGCCTTCAGTGATGCAGCGACGAAAGCTCTTTATGGCGACAATCCGCTGACAAAACGCACCAAAGTGGAGGACTTGGCTGGGATAGATTACAAACGCATCATGGAAATGTACAAACAACTGTTCCGTAATCCCGGCAGTTTTGTTTTCACGTTTGTCGGTAATATCGATGAGGCAAAGGTGAAACCTGTTATCGAGCAATACCTCGCTTCGCTTCCGGGAAAAGCCGTGAAAGGTGAATTTATCCATGTACCGATGGATTACCTGAAAGGAAAGTCGGAAAACATCTTCCAACGTGAAATGCAAAATCCCAAAGCATCGGTATTCATTGCTTCCACAGGAAACATGGAACGTAGCCAGAAGAATACCCTGCTGATGAGTATTTTTGACCAGATCCTTGACATCGTTTACACCGAAAAAATCCGTGAAGATGAAGGAGGAACTTATGGCGTTTATACACAAGGCGGCATTTCACGCTATCCGAAGGGTCAAAGTACATTGCAGATTGTTTACGATACGGACCCGACCAAAATGGAAAACCTGAATGCCATCATCCATCGCGAACTGAAATCAATAGCCGACAACGGTCCCCGCGCCGAGGATTTCAGCAAAGTGAAAGAATATATGTTGAAGCAGTACAACGAGAACCTGAAGGAAAACAGTTACTGGATGAACGTGCTCGACACCAACTATTTTTATGGAGAAGACAATCACTCCAATTATTTAACGATATTGAATTCCATTACAGCAAACGACGTGAAAAACTTTGTGAAAGAATTCCTGTCGCAAGGCAACGAGGCTGTTGTGGTGATGTTACCGAAGGAATAATCGGGACACGAAAGCTTTGAACTTTATATGTGTAGAGACGGTGTCGCGCACCGTCTCTACATTATTTTTTCCACTTCAACCTTAAACTGTTGGTCACAACGCTCACGCTGCTCAGTGCCATGGCTGCTCCGGCAATCATCGGATTAAGCAAAAAACCGTTTACGGGATAGAGTATCCCCGCAGCAATGGGAATGCCGATAATGTTATAGATAAATGCCCAGAACAGGTTCTGACGAATAGTTTGAACGGTTTGGCGGGATAATCGGATGGCCTGCGGAATTTTAGTCAAATCAGACGAAATAATGGTCATTTTTGCCACATCCATGGCAATGTCGCTGCCCTGCCCCATAGCAATGCTCACATCAGCCTGTGCCAGAGCGGCGCTGTCGTTGATGCCGTCGCCCACCATAGCCACAACTTTTTCCTGTTGTTGCAACTCTTTTACAAATTCCAATTTTTCCTGCGGTAACACCTCCGCTTTGTAGTGCCTGATTCCGGTTTGCCCGGCGATGGCTTTGGATGTTGCTACGTTATCGCCTGTGAGCATATACATTTCGATACCCATTTCCTGCATCTTTCGGATAGCCGTAACTGATGTCTCCTTAATTTTATCGGAAATTGCCAGAACAGCCAAGGCTTTTTTGTTATCGGCAAACCAAATGATGGTTTTAGCCAATTGGCCCCACTCATCGGATTTAGCCTGTAACTCCTGCGAAATATAGATATTATTTTCCAACATCAGTTTTCGGTTTCCCGCAAAATACATTTTATCATTAACAATACCTTTTACTCCTCTTCCCGTAAGACTTTCGAAGCCGGAAACCAAAATCTCCTTACCATTTTCCAAATGCGCAACAACAGCATCAGCCAGCGGATGTTCTGATTGCTGTTCCAAAGCCATAAGCAAAGCTTTTGCAGACTCATCCATCCAGAGTTCATCTGTAACCTGCGGTTTACCTTCGGTAATGGTTCCGGTTTTATCCAATACAACGGCATTCACTTTTTGTGACAATTCCAGACTTTCAGCATCTTTTATCAGTATACCCTTTTCGGCACCTTTTCCCACCCCAACCATAATAGCGGTTGGTGTTGCCAGCCCCAGCGCACAAGGACAGGCAATAACCAGTACAGTAACAAAAGCCAGTAGCGCGTGTGTGAGCGCATTGTCTCCTCCAAAAATTAACCAAACGATAAACGTAATGATCGCGATTCCTATAACTACCGGCACAAATATACCTGCAATTTTGTCTACCAGTTTCTGTACCGGAGCTTTGCTGCCTTGTGCGTCTTGCACCATTTTAATAATGTGTGCCAACATTGTTTCTTTACCTACTTTATCGGCCCTAAACCTGAAACTGCCCTTTTGATTGATCGTTCCGGCAAACACTTTTTCTCCTTTTACCTTACGCACGGACATCGGCTCTCCGCTTAACATACTTTCGTCAACAAACGAGTCACCCGAAATTACCGTGCCGTCCACGGCAATTTTTTCTCCCGGTTTCACCTGCACGATTTCACCAACTGCCAACTTTTCGATAGCTATCTCAACCTGATTATTATCGTCACGAATAACAGTGACCGTTTTCGGCTGTAAACCCATCAGTTTTTTTAATGCAGACGAAGTACTGCCTTTGGCTTTTTCTTCCAACAGCCGCCCCAACAAAATAAAAGCGATAATTACCGCTGCGGCTTCAAAATAAACATGACCTTCCAATCCTTTGCTCTGCCAGAATTCGGGAAAAAGCATATTGAAGAGACTGAAAACGTACGCTGTCCCCGTACTTAATGCCACAAGTGTATCCATATTAGCAGTACGATGCCTGGTCTGCTTCCAAGCAGTAATGAAAAAATCTCTTCCCAGCCACAAAACCACCGGTGTTGCAAAAGCCCACATGATAAGGTCAGCATATGGAATGTTCATCAAAAACATCCCTACAATCACAACCGGTAGGGATAATATCAATGCCCAGACAGTTTTGTTTTTTAGTTGTCTATAATTCTTTTCATGAATTTCATCGAGCAGATCCTGTTGATTTTCTTCTTCGAGAACCAAGTCGTAACCGATGGATTGAACGGCTTTTTGAATACCTTCAGCATCTATCTCACCGGGTTGAAAATCTACCAGTGCAGTTGCTGTAGCAAAATTCACGGCAGCATTTTTCACACCCTTCAGTGATTTGAGTTTGTTTTCTACGCCTGCAGCACAACCGGCACAGGTCATTTGTAGAACGGGAAAATTCTTTTGTATAGATTGATTTTCGTTTGTTGCCATAACCATTTCTTTTTAAGTAGAATGCAAAATTAGCAACAAAAGTTCAATAGAGTATTGCAGTTTTTTTGAATAGATTTGTAAGATTTACACTTCGTCGAGCGGTTTCCTTTTTATTTCTCTAATTTGTTTAAAATGGCCGGGGGTAAGGCCTGTCACTCTTTTAAACTGATTGCTCAGGTAAGCAACACTTGAATAATTGAGTCGATAAGCGATCTCACTGAGTGATAGTTCGTCGTAAACCAGCAATTCTTTTACCTTTTCGATTTTTTGTGCGATAAAATATTTTTCGATGGTGGTGCCTTCCACTTCAGAGAAAAGATTGGACAGGTAGCTGTAATCGTGATTAAGTTCTTCACTCAACATGTCGGAAAGATTTGTCTGCAGATGACTGTTTTTGCGATGCACCAAATCGATAATAACATTTTTTATTTTCTCAATAATACGGCTTTTCCGGTCATCGATCAGTTCAAAACCCAACGGTTCAATTGCTGCACGAACTTTCTCTTTCTGCTCGTCAGACAATTCTTCTTCAAGCAAAACTTCACCCAACACAACGTCTTTCGGGTTGAAACCCAATTTTTCCATTTCGTTGTGAACTACCATCACACAACGATTACAAACCATATTTTTTACATATAGTTTCATAAATTTCTGAAGTTTAGTTTAGAATCACACCATCACCATCCTCTTTCCCTGTCGCCAAGTCACCCTGTCGCCCTGTCTCACTTTCGTGTTTGTATTGAAAGAAAACCATGAACAAAAATGCTACCAATAGTGAATACCCGGCAAAAACATACCACGAGTTCGGCCAACCGACCAAATCAACCACCTTTCCTGCAGCATATGAACCGATGAAAGCTCCGAAACCGTTGGTCATAATCATAAAAACTCCCTGAGCACTCGATCGGATGGCAGGCCGCGTAACTTTTTCAACATACAGTGAGCCCGAAATATTGAAAAAATCGAATGCCACCCCATAAATCAGCATAGAAAGAATCAGCATCCAAACACCACCTCCGGGATCACCGGCTCCCAATAATCCAAATCTCAACACCCAGGCAAACATACTTATCAGCATAACGGTTTTAATGCCGTAACGTTTCAAAAAGAATGGGATAAGCAAGATGCACAAAGTTTCAGACATTTGCGAAAGTGAGATGAGAATATTGGCATGTTCCACTCCGAAAGTTCCTGAAAATTTGGGAATGTTGCCGAAATAATTGGTAAGATAATCGTTGGCAAAAGCATTGGTGATCTGCAACGCGATACCCAAACACATGGAAAACAGGAAGAAAACTGCCATCTGTCGGTGCTTGAAAAGTGCAAAAGCACGTAATCCCAGTTTATCGATCAAAGACCTATTTTCAGATTCTTTGTTTACAGGACAATTGGGAAGCGTAAAGGCGTAAATTCCAAGCACAAGCGAGAGTATTGCTGAAAAATAAAGCTGATACGATGTTTTGGATAATTGAAAGCCATCTATGCGAATTAAATCCACAGCAATCATCGATACTATAAAACCCACAGTTCCCCAAACACGAATAGGCGGGAACGACTTCACCGTTTCCAATCCACAAGAGGTCAACGATGTGTATGCCACTGAATTAGATAATGCAATAGTGGGCATATAAAACATAACCGACAGCAAAACATAGGTATATAATGGAGCATACTCCGTTTGCGGTGCAGCCAAAAAAAGGAAAAAACCGGCAATCAGATGAGAAATACCGAGTAATTTTTGTGCCGGGATCCATCGGTCGGCAATCACACCCATTACACCAGGCATAAAAAGCGATGCAATACCCATAGTGGCAAAAAAACTCCCGATTTGCACACCCGTAAACTTCAATCCACCACCAAGATATGCACCTAACGAAATTAGCCACGCTCCCCAAATGGCGTATTGGAGAAAGTTCATCACGATGAGTCTGATTTTTATGTTCATGATTTAAATGTTTGATATTTTAGGTAGAGACCCGGCAGTCCAGTCTCTTCTATGTACTATCGTTTCAGCCACGGCGCCGGATTTAGCTTGGTGGTTTTTTGCCACAACTGAAAATGCATGGTTGCTACACCGGTGTCCGGATCGGTATAAATTCTGCCCAGTGACTGACCAGACTTTAGTTTATCGCCCGATTTTACAAACAGATCGTAAATATTGCCATAAAATGTGTAATAATCTCCGTGACGGACAATCACACAGGTGTTGTAACCGGGAACAGAGAACACTTTCGAGACCTCACCCTCAAACACCGCACGGATATTGGCGCCTTGTTGCGCCTGAATATCAATACCATTACTATTGGTGGTAACGTTCCATTCGCTGTGTTTTCGCTGTCCGAAACTTCCCACAATGGATGCCGTTCCAGTAACAGGCATAGGCAGATTTCCGCGATTAGACACAAAATTCTTAGAAAGATTGAACGTTTCGTCAGCTGTTGTTGCCGATTCTATTTTCGGTTCAGGTTGCTTGACGGCAGGTTTTACGTCCTCGGTTTTATCCGGTTCTTTTCTAGCCAGTTCCTCGGTTTTTCTTCCTTTCTCTGCTTCACGGCGCACTCGGGCAGCAACCTCTTCGGCCTTTCGTTTTCTCTCGGCTTCAGCCGCCAAACGACGGGCTTCAGCTTCCCTTTCCTGACGGGCAACCTCTTCAGCAATCAACTTTTCGATCTGGGCATCTAGTTTTCGGGCTTGCTGCTGCTTATCCTGGAGCATCCTCTGCAACTCCCTTTGTTTTCCTCGCGCTTCGGTCATTTCAGACTGACGGACGTGTTCTTCTTCCTGCAACCGGAGCTGTTCCGCTTTCAAGGCATCCAGCGCAGCCTGTTTGCCGGTCCGGGCTTTGGCAAGCTCATCTTTTCGAGCGCTTAACTGTACATTTTGTTGCTTGATCTCTTCGGCCTGACTTTTGCGCCATTTAGAATAATCACGCAGGTATTGCATCCTGCGCAACGATTCACCCAACGATTTTCCGGAAAGGACAAAAAACAACTCGTTCTGCCTACTTCGGCTGGCCTGCATCACACGAACAGCTTTTGCGTAGCTCTCCTGTTTCTGTTTTAACGATTCACCCAGCCGATTTATTTCCGATTCTAACCGCAATTGCTCCCTCTCCAACGCTGCAATTTCCTGGTTTTGCAGTGTCATCATCTCTTTCCGGGAAGCAATCTGTTTGTTTATAAGGTTAATGCGCTGAAGGAGGGTAGTGGTTTCTTTTTTTACATCGAGGAAGAGTTTGTTGGTGCTTTTGATCTCTTCCAACAACATCTTCTGTTGCTTCTGGAGCTGATCGATTTGCGGAGTTTGCGAGAAAAGAGTACTCGCAAGCGTCAGAAACAATCCTATCGTAAAAACTCTCCTCATCAATTGTTTGTCAGGATTTTAACAATATCCGAAAGGGTCGCCCGCGTATAACTCCCCGGAACCGAGACCTGAAGATCGAAATCCTCATCAAGTGTGATGCCTGAAAACTCCAGTCCAACATTTACTTTTCGCCTGGTTGAAGCCAACGCAACATCCATCTTGCGAGGGAAAGCCTTATGGGATTCCATAACAAAATCATCGTACCTCCAGTTCATCGAATAATGATCTTTCGGTTCTATCAAATGCGTTAATGCGATGCGGTCGTTGCCATCGATGGTAAAGCTATACTCGATGCCCGATTTCTTGTCAACTGACTTCAACAGGTAATGCATATCGGAGAGTTGGCCGGTTGAAAACTTATCGTAATCGGAATAAATAACGTCCGTTTGTCCCGAAACAAACACTTGATTGGTTAAAAGCGATTGCAACGTCTTATAATCAAACCCCACAGGATACATTCTTTTAACATCCTCGATGGACTCTTTTACATAACGTTTGTTCATCCTGTCCAACAGCACAAGGCTGTCCCTGTCAGCATACAAGCGCAGCATCTCCACGCCGAACAACGGTTGGACAGAGAGCTGGATGGCCTTGTCTTTCACTATCCGGAGGCTAGCTTTGGAACTCAGCGACTTTGTTCCCGATGAAAGATTAAGGTTGAGTTTCGATGAAAACGTCCTGAAACTGAACTGATTGTTTAAAATATCGGTAAACAAATCGACATTCACTTTCTCTTCGACAGGAGCAGCGGCAACAATTTGCTTTTTGGATTTGCACGAATGCAATCCCAGAATAACAACAGTTATGCCAAGCAGAAAGATAATGATCTGTTTTCTGAAATTCATTCTTTTATGTATTCTTTTCTTTTAATTTTTTTATTCAATGTTTTGGAACCGCTTCCCAACTCTTTGGCTTTTTTCCATTGTTCCACGGCTTTTTCCTTTTCACCCGTTACGGCAAGCACATCGCCATAATGCTCAAGAACTTCTGCCGTAAGATCTTCCTTCCCATATTCAATCGCCTTCTCTATATATATTTTCGCCATCGTATAGGCACCCTGTTCAAACAGAATCCATCCGTAAGTATCCAAGTAGGTGGGGTTTGTAGGCTCAGCCTTGATGGTTATTCCGCTCATCTGTTCTGCTTTATCCAGACTTTTCCGCTCCAGCGATAAATAATAGCTGTAATTATTAAGTACCGGCAGGTTCTGCGGATTCAGCTTTAGGGCTTTTTCATAATTTTCGAAAGCGGTATCGTTGTTTTTCAGGAAATGGTGGATGTCTCCGATCTGCCCGTAAAAGTCCGACTCGATCACCGGACTTTGAAATTCGGCATTCGCCAGGCCCTGTTCGTAGATACTCAATGCTTCCCCGTATTTTTTTTGTTGAAACTTAGCCAGTCCCAGGTAAAAGTAGAACTGCGGGGCAGTCGGAATATGCTCAATTCCAGTCAGGGTAATTTCGACCACTTTTTCAAGCGCCTGGGTGTCCGGTAAAACGATGCGAAGCATTTGCTCGTATCCGGCAGGATCGGCTGGATTGTCTTTGGTGTAAATTTCAAACTGCTCCATCGCTCCTTTTTTATCTTCCTGCAACAACAACACATCACCGTACATCATGTTGATGCGGGTATTGTTGGGATGCTGCTCAAACATCGATTGAAAAAGCGGATTGGCCGTTTTAATATCCTGCTGACTCTGGCGTAATAAAGTAATGTAACGGGCCAACAGTTGTAGTTTTGTCTCCACCTCCATCTTACTGCTCGTGATGGCTTTTTGCAATTCCTCTACAGCAGCCGGTTTATTGTTGGTTTTTTCGTAATAATTCACCATGGAGAGAATTAACGAAGGCTCATCCGGATCAATCTGCTTTGCCTGCTGGTAATAGTCCAATGCTTTATCTGCCTGATTATCCTGTAAATACAAATCGCCCATAAGAAGTTTGTAGCGGATATTATCGGGGTTTTTGTCAATAACCGACTGGATTTCTTCAAACGCCCGATCCTTTTTATCCATCATGTTGTACAATCGGAACTTATTGAGCGTTATGGCATCCGAAACTCCGGTATATTTTTGCAGCGAGTCGAGCGACTGAATGGCCTTGTCGAGTTCTCCGTTATCGCCATATACATTGGCAAGCTCAAAGTAGAGTTCTACTTTTTCGGGATACGTTTTCAGTAAATAGTTGTAAATTTCTATGACCTCTTCTTTCAGGTCTAGCTCTTTGCTCAATCCGGCAAGAATCATGTTGTAGTAATAGTTGGCCGGATCCTGTTTCACTGCTCTACGAAAAAAATCCAACGCCTTGTTTTTCTCCTCCAGGGAACTGTAGTAAGCACCCAATTCTATCAGCACGCTGGCGTTAGTGGAATCCATGGAATAACAGTGTTGAAGCAAATCGAAAGATTCGGCATATTTACCCAGGGTCTTGGCGTTGACCGCCTCATAAAAAAAGTAATCAAACTTCCGCCGGCTTGTCTCATCCAGGATCAATCCTTCTACCTGCGAAAAAAGGCTTACCGGAAAAAGCACAAGAGAAACGATGATACCGCTTATGTATTTGTTGTAATTCATTCTTTTTAATCTGATAATGTCCCTCTATTGAAGGGCACAAGACATTGTGCCTACGCATAACACGCGTTTTGATCCTTATTACAAATCATCTAATGCTTACCTGTATGTCCGAATCCGCCGGAGCCTCTTTCAGTCTCATCTAAATCATCCACCTGCAACCATTCTACCCGGGTATGCCGGGCGATTACCATCTGACAAATACGCTCTCCGTCGTTAATGATAAAGTCTTCGTCCGATAAATTCACCAAGATCACCCGAATTTCACCCCGATAATCGGCATCAATCGTCCCCGGAGAATTTACAATGGAGATTCCGTGTTTAACTGCCAGTCCGCTTCTCGGACGGATCTGTGCTTCATATCCTTCGGAAAGCTGAATGTATATCCCGGTGGGGATAAGCGACCGTTGCAACGGCCTCAACGTAACCGGTTCGTCTATGTTTGCCCGCAAATCCATGCCGGCAGACAAAGCCGTAGCATATTCGGGTAATGAGTGCTTCGATTTATTGACAATTTTAACCTGCATAATATCCTAAGGAATAGACTCTCAAAACGGATTTTGTTTAAACCTGCGAATTTAGTCATTTATGCGCAAATATTTGTCGAATTGATAAAATTTAAGGAAATTGGGCCTTCAAAAAACGGTTTAATTTTTGGAGCAATTATTTTCGTGGAGTAAAAAATTGCATATCTTTGTAACGCTATGAGCCAACAAGACGATTTATTGAAGAATTTACGCCAGACGCTCAGCGAACAAGGTATTGAGTCGTTTCACGTGCTGGAAGACCTGGTTCCTATTGAAGAACAGATGGAGTATTTCCGTTACTTCGACCGGTTGAGGCGGGAGAATACTCCTTTTGTACGCGATGAAGAGATTGCTATTCTTTTTTCTGCCGATGAAACCATTGAAAGGAAGAAAAAAAGCTTGTCGAGGCTAGCATCCATTCCTGATGTAGGCGCGTACCGGGCAATAGAGACCTATCACAGCAGCCCGCTCGAGCCGGAATTGTTCAACTGGTCATCGATGTCGTTGGTAGGCAGCCGGATAATCTTAAGTTCCGACCTGTCCGGACAACAACAAATCTATGTCTCTTCGGGACTGGGCGGCCACGAGAAAAAACTTCGTTTCTTTGGCTTGTTTACCACAACCGACCGTCGTCCCCTGACCGATTTGCAAAAAGAGATTGTGGACCGGGAATTTCGCTTCCAGCTTAAGTTGGCTGATGTGGAAATTGAGAGATTCGACATGAAGGATAACTATTTCACTCTGTTAATGCTTTTTCCTCTCGATTCCGACGTTCGCTCAGGCATTAACGCCGCCGTAAACGAAATAAACCAATACGGCAACTTCCTTGATCCTAAATTTTTATTTACAAACGTAAAAATCCTGTCTGATAGTGAAATAGAGCAGTTACTGGAGAAAAAATAGGCGATACACCTTGGTTATTCCCGACTGCAACGAGTAAGGAACTAATTATGCGCGAAAAATATGAAATTTTTTCTTGTCAAACAACTTGCGCTGCTGCTCATTACGATAAGCACCTTCCAGGCATGTTTCGCGCAAGACATACCCTTTGTTCCTCCGGCTTTTAACTACACAACTCATAACTATAACGCCGGGAATCAGAACTGGGCTGTCGCACAGGGGAGAAACCGAGTGATCTACGTCGGCAATGATTACGGCTTGCTGAGCTTTGATGGCGCGAACTGGAAACTGACCCCGTTGCCCAGTCATTTGTCTGTTAAATCTATATTTATAGACCATGCGTCCGGTAAGGAAAAGATTTATGTAGGGTCTTTTGAAGAATTCGGATTCTTTCAAAGAGACGAAAAAAACGAACTTCTGTACCACTCCCTGAAACATTTGATAAAGGACTTTACGTTTTACAACGATGAAGTCTGGACTATTAACAAGGTAGGAAACCGCATTTTCTTTCAGACGTTCTCGTCTTATTTTATTTACAACGAATCCGACAACTCTCTGACAGTTGAGAAACCCTTTCCGGCTCCTCTCTACTTTTTCACGGCAGAGGATACGCTTTACGCGCAATTCATCGACGAGCACTTCTATGTTTTCGATGGGACCCGGTTCCGTTTACTCTTGACAAAAGACAAATTCGATAACGACCAGGTTGTCTCGGTTTTGCCTTTTAACGGAGAAATTTACCTGACAACTGCAAAAAGCGGGATTTTTTCTTTCAACCTCACGACCCAAAAACTATCCCGCCGAAAAACGACCGTAGACAATGAGTTAAAAAGTGAAACCGTAAACCGGGTAACTTCATTATCAGATTCAGTACTTGTGTTGGGCACGCTGAAACATGGCCTTTATGCTTTGAAAACAGACGGATCCCTGCTTTGGCAACTAAATCGGGACAACGGACTTTACAACAACACGGTATTGGGTTTGTTTACCGACGAAGATAAAAACCTTTGGGCAGCTCTGGACAACGGCGTTTCCCATATCCGGACCAGTTCCCCTCTTTCTTTTTTTGAACCAAAAAATATCCATATAGGGCTCGTGGAAGATATTCTTGTAAAAGACAATCAATTATATGTAGCCACCAATCAGGGTATTTACACCTATGCTAACGAACAAAAAAAAATCTACCTGCTTCCCGATTTCAATATCCAATCATGGTTTATACGGAATTTTGATAACCAGATAATTACCGGTAACAATACAGGAACAGCCTTTATCGTAAACAATAGAAAAAAAGAACTTCCTGAAGAAAGTACCGGCGGTACGGATATAAAGGCCATGAGAATTCACAACAGGGATTTTTTGTTGGAGTCAACCTATACAGCCCTTCAGGTCTACCTCCGGAATACTGAAGGCCAATGGGTATACAGCCACAAGATTGATAATTTCTTCGACCTGATCAATCAGGTCGAACAGGATCATGCCGGAAACATTTGGGCAACCCATATGTACAAGGGTCTTTACCGATTGCGGCTCGATGATCGGTTACAACGGGTAGTATTGCGGGAGTTTTATCCGGCCTTGGACAGCACCGCCACGGCAACAAAACCCATCCGCACCATGAAATTAATGGGAAGGATGGTGTTTACTAATGGTAACTCTTTTTACACGTACGATGATATTGCACAAAAAATCACTCCTTTTGATCCATTGAATCAGGAACTTCCACAGCTTACCGACACGAGGAACATCGTCACCATTAACGATACCTCATTTTGGTTTCTCAGGCCCGAAGAATACACGCTGGTTAAATTTTCAACTGGAAAATACCACATATCCGACAAAGTTCCCTTCAGCATTCTGAACAACCCTCCCAACACCGGAAGAGGGAACATGTACGTGGATAAAAACAACGTATCCTATTTCTGTTTAAACGGCGGCATCGGGAAATACAATCTATTCGACAAATTTCACGTTAACTTGCCCGGTCTAGAGATTTCAAAGATTCAGAGTTACAACCGTAAGATTGATACTCCGAACAACCTGCCGGTCAACAAGCGGAATGTTATTAATTTTTCAGAGAACAACCTTACGTTCGAGTTTCAATATCCCGATTACAGCAAAAAAAAATTCACCATAGAGTGCTTTCTGGAAAATTACGATACCCGTTGGATAGCAACCGCTCCGGATTTCACCATTACCTATCCCAATTTGCCAGCTAACTCCTATATATTGAATTCAAGGGTGTTAAATGATATGGGAGAAGTTCTCTCAACTCTTTCCGTTCCGTTTCAAATTAAAAATCCCTGGTACAAAACTACGCTGGCTCTTATGGTCTACCTGACACTGGCCGGATTGTTGCTCACTTATCTTATCCGGATATACATCCGGATGGTTATCAAGAGAAAGAATAAAATATTTGCACAACGGGAAAAAGAAAGAATCGCTCAGTTGGCTTGCCAGGAAAAACTTATTGCAGAGATGAAAAGCGAAAAACTACAGAATGAGCTGATATACAAGAGTAAAGAATTGGCGAATGCCACCCTGATGGTCATCAACCACCAGGAACTGCTCAATAAACTGAAAAAGGAAATACAGGAAAACATCAGAACCGGAAAATTATATCGCTCCAACGGCTCCAGTCTCGTTAAAATGATCGACAGTAACCTGTCTGGAGAAGACGAGTGGGCGTTTTTCCAAGAAAATTTTGACCTTATCCACGAAAACTTCTTTCGCAAATTAACCGAAAGATACCCCGTATTAACACCGGGTGATTTACGCCTTTGTGCCCTTCTCCGCCTTAACTACTCATCAAAAGAAATTGCAAAGATGCTGAATCTGACATTGCGTGGAGTTGAAGCCGCCCGATACCGTTTAAGAAAGAAACTTAACCTCGAAGAAGAAGAAAACCTGGTATCTTTTGTGATTAATTTCACTTAACCACTTCGTTTTATCGTATTAATAACACTTATTTATACTGCTCATATACTGTATTTTATGTATGAAAACGTATATAAACAGTACCCTTTAAAAACATGTTATACAACATAACGTAATTTAAATGAGGTGCTTTATTATGTATGCGCATAAAAATGACGTTAATTTGGTTCAGAAACTTGATTATTTAAATAACAAATTAAAAGCATTTGAATCCATGAAATTAAAAACTATCCTCATTCTTTGCTTTCTGTTATTCCTTGTTGGCCTATCCGCCCAACAGCCAATTACCGTCTCGGGAACAGTAACAGAAGGAGCTACAGGCGACCCTGCGATAGGGGTTACCGTATTGGTGAAAGGTACAACCAACGGAACGGTTACCGGTATCGGTGGAGATTATACGCTGTCTAATGTACCCGCCAATGCGACGTTAATGTTCAGTTATATCGGTATGTTGACCGTTGAGGAGAGTGTAAACGGACGATCCGTCATCAACATTTCGATGCTGGAAGATGTTCAGGCCCTGGACGAAGTAGTGGTAATCGGGTACGGCACCGCACGTAAAAGGGACTTAACCGGCTCAATTGTCAGTGTGAGCGCCGGTGAAATAGCAGACAGACCATCGGCAAATCCATTAGCATCGCTGCAGGGAAAGGTTGCTGGAGTGCAAATTGTAAACACCGGGCGAGCTGGACAAGATCCTGAAATTCGCATCAGAGGGACAAACTCCATTAACGGATACAAACCTCTATACATTGTAGATGGGCTATTTTCGGATAACATCAGCCATATTAATCCATCGGACGTTGAATCTATGGAGATATTAAAAGACCCGTCATCGCTGGCCATTTTTGGAGTACGCGGCGCCAATGGAGTTATTATAATCTCTACGAAAAAGGCAAAGGCGGGTCAAACCATTGTCAACCTGAATACTTCTTTCGGTTTCAAAGAGATTTACGATAGAATCGATCTGACAAATGCTGCTCAGTTTAAGGAGCTGTATGATGAGCAACGAAATAATCAGGGTGCGCAGCCTTATAACTACAACTATTGGGGTGCAGACACAGACTGGCAGGATGAAATGTTTCAGTCCGGATTTATCACGAACAACAACATCAGTATAACCGGATCCGGAGATAGGAGCAGGTTCTACATGGGATTGGGATACACTTCGGAAGAAGGCTCCATCCAAACGGAGAAATTTTCGAAAATCACCGTAAACCTCAGCAGCGAATACAACGTTACCGATTTTCTGAAGTTCGGGTTCCAGGTAAACGGCGCGAAGAGCAAGACTCCCGACGCTAAGGGAGTAGGGTCCATTGTAAGAGCAGCTCCCATTGCTCCAACATTTTACGACTATACAGATCCGTTGACCGACAAGACAGAGCGTCTGCTGCACACCATGCCAGAATTTCAGCGCGCTCAACTGTGGAATCCACTGGTGGAGACATACATCAGAGGCAATCACAACCTGGGGGTGAACCACAGGGTGGCGGGAAATATCTACGGTGAATTGAAACTCCTTGAGAACTTCACTTTCAAAACAACGTTGTCTCTGGATTATGCGATAAACGAAGCGCGTGCTTTTTCACCGGTCGTCTATTTTTATAATCCCGATATTCCAGGCAAGGAAAATGTTCAGGACAGGCAATCCATCTCACAAGTAAAGTCAACGGAATATGCCGCGCAAGGTGATCATATCTTGACGTATCAGAACACATTTGACGACGTACATTCGCTGACTGTGATGGGTGGTATAACGACCAATTATCGTGAATTTTCATTGCTGGAGGGTGAACGCAGCGAGTTACTGGATAAAATATATTTTTCGGTACCCAACGACAATTACGACAAATGGTGGTTGACGGCATTAAATTCAGATGGAGCTAAAAATCAATACGACACCGATAAGAACCATCAATGGAGACGGTTCACAATGTCCTATCTCCTGCGGGGATTATACAGTTACGACAACCGCTATTTATTGAACGGTTCTTTCCGGCGCGACGGTTCATCGGTGTTCCGCGGAGTGGGAAATACGTGGGAAAACTTCTATTCCTTCGGAACCGCATGGGTAGTGTCTGAAGAAGATTTTATGAAAGAGCAACGGGTTATTGACTACCTGAAACTGAAAGGCTCCTGGGGAGTCTTGGGAACAGAAAATACCGGGAGGAGTGTTTATCCTACTTATCCGGAACTCACTTCTGTGGGGAGCGCTGTGTTTGGTCCAAACGAAAACATAATCCCTGGATACACGAAAATCTACAATGTTCAGGATTTAAAATGGGAAAAAACCTATTCCTGGGAAGCAGGGATTGAAATAAATCTGCTCAACCAGAGATTGAGGATCGAGCCGGTTTACTACAACAAGAGGACAAAGGATATTATTGTATTGCTCGATTCACGTGGAGGAGCCTTTAACTCGTTGGAAAACCTGGGAGATATCGAAAACAAGGGACTGGAGTTAACCGCTTTGTGGAACGATAAGATCGGAGAATCGGGATTTACCTATTCCGTCGGTGCTAACCTTACCAGCATCAAAAACAAGGTTCTGTCCCTTGGTCGTGATGAAGGGGATGCCATTTATGAAGGTATGGCAAGAACGGTCGCCGGATACCCCATTGCCTATTTTTATGGCTATCAGGTAAACGGTATTTATCAAAACAACGAAGATATCAGGCAGTCAGAACCGAACAATGTATTTGCCGTAAAACCCGGAGATTTAAAATTTAAAGACGTAAACGGAGATGGAAAAATTGATCAGGATGACAGGACCATGATTGGGAAGCCGACTCCCGACTATACCTACGGCTTGAACGTTAATCTAGCTTACAGGGGTTTTGACTTTGGGGTTGATATGATGGGTGTCTACGGAAATGAGGTCTACCGCGATTGGGACACCTCATCGTTTGCTCAATTCAATTATCTGACTAAACGCATGAACAGGTGGAACGGTGAAGGGACGTCCAACTGGGAACCCATTTTGGATCCAAGCAGAGCTATCAACCGGGCCTATTCAAGTTACTACATCGAAGACGGTAGTTTCTTCCGCCTGCGTAACCTTCAACTGGGATACACCTTTCCTGGATCTTTACTGGACAAGCTTTACCTGAAATCACTGCGTATCTATGCCAATGTCCAGAACTTGAAGACCTGGCACAAAAATACGGGATATACTCCGGAAATTGGAGGAAGCGCTGTAAGATCGGGAATTGATGGAGGCACTTATCCAATGCCGGCAATCTATACATTCGGATTAAACCTAACATTCTAAACTACAACAGGACATTAGGGAACGTGCGAGTAAATCAGTTGCTTCCGTGCAAAGGGTCACCGCAAGTCCCGCAAGACTTAAACAAGAAATAAAAACGAATCGTATGAAAAATAGAATAAAAAAATCAATAGCTGTTTGCGTTATGGGATTATTGGCATTAACGCAAATCGGTTGCAGCGACCTGTTGGATCAGGAGCCGCAGGGGAAATGGGTTGACGGGGATAATCCGGGCGGGTCCTTTCAAACGGATGTATTTTCGTTGTACGCCCGCATGAAAGGATGGGGAGTAACCGGCGGCATACCAGCATTTGCCGTACACAGCATTCGTAGCGAGGACGTGGAGAAGGGAAGCACACTTTCCGATGGTTCCGACGTGGCCTCCATGTACGATAATTTTAACTACAACGCTTCAGACGGCAATTTAGCCAGTTATTACTCGAGCAACTACGCCCTTATCCACACGGCAAATACTGTTCTTGCAAACATTAAGGAGGCGGAAGAGGGCGGCATCCAGTTGACTGAAATCGATCTGGCCTGCAGAGGCGAGGCTTACTTCTTCCGCGCATTCCTCTATTTTAATTTGATAAGAGCATACGGCCAGGTTCCGTTGATAAATTTCAAGATCAAGGATGCCGCCGAAACAAATATCCCCAAATCGACGGAGGCGGAGATATACGCTCAAATCGATGCAGATTTAACCGAAGCGGAGAGCCTGTTGCCGGAACAATGGGAATCGAAATACCTGGGACGTGTCACATGGGGGGCAGCCCGTGCCCTGCACGCTAAAACATATATGCAAAGGAATGATTGGTCTAACATGCTCCAGGCGTCATCCGATGTTATCCAATCGGGCCTGTACGACCTGAACACGCCTTTCGACAGAATATTCCGGGAAAGCGGTGAAAATTCAAGCGAATCCATTTTCGAATTGCAGTGCACCGCTACAGCAGCACTACCGGGCAGCACCGATATAGGGAGTCAGTATGCACAGGTACAAGGCGTGAGGGGTGCCGGGATGTGGGACCTGGGTTGGGGATGGAATTGTCCTACTCCCAACCTGGCCAGCACCTTTGAGGCCGGAGATCCGAGAAAAGACGAAACCTTGCTCTATTTTCTCAAGCCTGGAGAAGATCCTAATTCTATTCAGGCCAATAAGCCTTACGGTGAAAAGCCGGTAGCTCAGGAAGTGATGAACCGCTATTACAACAAAAAAGTATATACTGATCCGGCTAAACGCACGCAGTTCAACCGGTTTGGCTATTGGATGAACATTCGCATGATACGCGTGTCTGAAATGTACCTGATTGCGGCTGAAGCGTCCAATGAGCTCGGTCAGACCGGCGACGCCATGGAGTACCTGGAAATGGTTCGAGCCCGTGCCCGCGGCGGAAATGCGGATATTTTACCCAAGATAACCACGATGGACCAGGCAGAAATGCGCGATGCGATACGCCACGAAAGGAGAGTGGAACTCGCCATGGAATGGGACCGCTTCTATGACCTTGTCCGCTGGGGTATTGCCAGGGAGGTACTGCATGCTGCAGGGAAGACGAATTATCAGGATAAACACGCTCTGTTGCCTTTGCCACAGGCAGAAGTGGATAAGTCGAACGGCGTGTTGGTACAAAACCCCAATTATTAACCTAAAAATAATATCTCACGATTATGAAGAAAAGAACATTTATTTATCAACTTGTATTGATAACCGTTTTAGGATTGGTGATCTCTTCCTGTTTCCAGGACTTGGGCCAAAATCCACCGTTCGACTATCCTGAGGAGCCTCCGAAACCGCCCATCAGTGAAGACGGACAACTATTTTACATGACATTCAACGACAATTATAAGGATGCTAGAAGTAATAAAGAGGCTTCCATAACAGGAAATCCCGGATTTGCGGGGGGAAAGGTTGAAAAAGCCTATGCCGGAGCTAAAGACAGCTACCTCACCTTTAAGTTATCCGATATGCCGGCAGCGCTTGGACCCGCTGTAACAGTAGGATTCTGGTATAAAGTAAATGCCAGTCCCGACAGAGCAGGTATCATCGTGATCGGTCCTGTATCGGAAGGAGCGCCTGCAAATGCGCAAAACAACAGGACATCGGGTTTCCGGATATTCCGCGAAAATGCAGGGGGAAAACAACGAATCAAAGCCAATGTAGGCAACGGAACTGCAGATGGCTGGCTTGACGGAGGGGATAAAGCCGACATCGATCCCACCATCTCCCCGTGGAAATACCTTGCGTTGGTATTGACTGAGGGAAAAGCGTTTTTCTATATCGACGGGGAGGAAGTAGCCTCATCCGATTTATCAAAAGTAAGCTGGGCCGGATGCGACATAATGTCTATCGGATCGGGAGAACCTCGTTTCAACGAATGGGGGCACCTCTCGGACAACAGTTTGATCGATGAGCTGCGGATATACAATAAGGCGTTGACTGCATCACAGATCAAGGAAATTGTAAATCACGATACGGAATAGTCATGATCAGAATATTTTTACCCCTTATCACTCTGCTCATCCTCTTGTCGGGATGTTCCGACAAGAAGAACGAACAAAACGAAACTCCCAAACCGGAAACACGCCCGCTCACTTTCGCTTCCGATGAGGCGTTTCTCGACTTTATCCAGCAAGCGCACATCAATTATATGTGGGACGGAGCGGAAAAGACTTCAGGATTAGCTCCGGAACGCATGCATATTGATGGGAACTATCCCGAAAACGATGCCGATGTAATTACCACCGGAGGCAGCGGTTTTGGAATTGCCGGACTTGTTGTCGGGATTGAGCGGGGGTTTATTCCACGTACCGACGGCGTAGCACGGTTACACCGAATTGTCGATTACCTGGCAAAAGCCGACCGATTCCACGGCATATGGCCTCATTGGATTCATGGCCCAACCGGCAAAGTGAAACCGTTTGGGCTAAAAGACAACGGTGGCGACCTGGCGGAAAGTGCTTTTCTGATGCAGGGATTGCTTTGCGTCCGGGAGTATTTCAAGGACGGGAGTGAGAATGAGAAGCAACTGGTCACCAAAATCGACGGACTTTGGCGGGAGATGGAATGGGACTGGTACCTCAACGGCAAAGATGTATTATACTGGCATTGGAGTCCCGAATACGGATGGGAGATGAATTTTCCGCTGGAGGGTTACAACGAGTGCCTCATTACCTATATCCTGGCCGCATCCTCACCTACACACCCGATCTCCGCTTCGGCCTATCACAACGGCTGGGCCCGTGGTGGAGCTATCCGGAGCAGTGCCGTGGCCTACGGGTTGCCACTTATTCTCAAACACAACGGTGCTGAAGAGTACGGCGGCCCTCTTTTCTGGGCGCACTATTCGTATATAGGACTGAACCCGAAAGGATTAAAAGACCAATACGCCGATTACTGGGAGGTTAATACAAACCAGGCACGTATCAATTATAACTATTGTAAACAAAATCCCAAAGGATTCCAGGGATACGGGGAGAATTGCTGGGGGTTGACCGCCAGCTACTCGGTGAACGGATACTCGGCGCATATGCCTGTAAAGAATGATTTGGGCGTCATAACACCAACGGCGGCTTTATCCAGTTTTCCTTATACGCCCGAAGAATCGATGAAAGCGTTAAAACATTTCTATGTTGAACTGGGCGACAGTATCTGGGGAAAATACGGATTTTACGATGCATTCAGCATCCAGGACAATTGGTATCCGCAGAGGTACCTGGCCATCGACCAACTGACCATTGCCCCGATGATTGAGAACCACCGCAGCGGACTGCTGTGGAACCTCTTCATGGGTGCCCCGGAGATACAAAAAGGCCTTCAAAACCTGGGATTTGAATTTTTGAATAATTGACTTTTCGTGTGTTCTTATTGAAACGTATTCAGTTAAAGTTAAGACCTGTAAATGTTTCGAGAGAAACTCATTCTGAGAGATATTGCCGGTTGAAAATTCAGCTGCATACAAATATGCAAAACTTGAATGAATAAGATACAAGACTAGTAACATTGATGAAAGGAGAGATCATGAAGCTAAGCGTTATTTCAATGACAGGTGTGTTGGCGGTAATTCTGTTCGCATCTTGCGGATCACCCTCAGCCGGAAAATCAGGTGTAGGAAGGTGGGTGAGCTACAGCGGCGACAAAGATGTAGAGAAAAGAGTCGATTCGGTTCTGGCCCTGATGACCCTGGAGGAGAAGATCGGACAAATGACACAGTTCTCCGCTAATTGGTCCATCACGGGCCCGGTTATGTCGGACGACTTCAAGCCTTACCTTGAAAAAGGACTTGTAGGCAGCATTTTCAATGCTACCTCGGTAGAGGGTATACGGAAAATGCAGGAAGTTGCCGTTGAAAAAACACGATTAGGTATTCCTATCCTCTTCGGGCAGGATGTAATCCACGGATACAAGACCATCTTTCCCATTCCACTGGCGGAAGCCTGTTCCTGGGATCTGGAAATGATGCGTAGAACCGCAGAAATTGCTGCTATTGAAGCGGCTTCGGACGGAATCAACTGGACTTTTGCCCCGATGGTGGATATTGCTCGTGATGCGCGTTGGGGGCGTGTAATGGAAGGTGCCGGTGAAGATCCCTACCTGGGCAGCAGGGTTGCTGAAGCACGCGTCATCGGATTTCAGGGGGGAGCGGACGGCAAGGCACTGGGAGAGCTACACACCCTGCTGGCCACGGGAAAACACCTGGCAGCTTACGGTGCCGCCGAATCGGGCAGGGACTACAACCCTGCCGAATTGTCGGAACACACCCTCAGAAATATTTATCTCCCGCCCTATAAGGCCGCAATAGATGCCGGGGTGGGCACGATGATGGCATCCTTCAACGAAATCAACGGTGTGCCGGCAACGGCAGACAGGTGGCTGATGACCGACATACTGCGCGGAGAATGGGACTTTACCGGCTTTGTGGTAAGCGACTACACCGGTATAAATGAGCTGGTGCCTCATGGGGTTGCCGAAGATGAGAAGCAGGCTGCAGAGCTGGCCGTCAACGCCGGTATCGACATGGACATGACCGGTGCTACCTTTATCAAATATCTTTCTCAATCGGTGAGGGAAGGAAAAGTATCGGAAGAAGTGATCAACAACGCAGTAAGGCGTATCCTGGAGATAAAGTTCCTGTTGGGACTGTTCGATAATCCTTACCGCTATCTTGATGAAGAGCGCGCTAAACAGAATACAATGACTCCGGAATTTATGGAAACGGCACGAAAGGCCGTTACCTCTTCGGTGGTGCTCCTGAAAAACGACAACCGGCTACTGCCCATCACAAAAGAGAGCGGAAAGACGGTTGCGCTGATTGGCCCCCTGATGAACGACTCCATCAACCTGAACGGTGAATGGGCCGGCCTGGGGGACCGTAATAAGAGTGTCCCTATTCTCAAAGGGCTTATGGAAAAATATAGAGACACTTCGGTAAAGTTGCTCTTTGCAGAAGGATCCTCCATCACCGGAACAACGCCCGGCAAGATTGCCGAAGCGGTGTCCGTCGCACGTAGAGCAGACTTGGTGATCGCCGCGATGGGAGAAGATTTCAACTGGTCGGGTGAAGCCGCCGTACGAACCGACATCCGCCTGCCGGAGCCGCAACGTGAACTGTTAAAAGCGTTAAAGGCGACCGGGAAACCCCTTGTGTTGATTTCCCTGAGCGGACGCCCTCTCGACCTGTCCTGGGAAGATGAAAATATGGATGCTATCCTTCAGGCATGGTTCCCGGGAACACAGGCCGGTCACGGCATTGCCGACGTGATAGCCGGCGACTACAACCCCTCAGGAAAGCTGGTAATGTCGTTCCCCAGGAACGTGGGACAGATCCCCATCTATTACAACCAGAAAAATACCGGCAGACCGGTAGACCTTTCAAACGAATCGACCGATTACAAGTCGAACTACCTAGACACCTCCATCACCCCCCTCTATCCCTTTGGTTACGGATTGAGTTACACCACATTTTCCATCAGCAACGTGAGTGCAGATAAATCATCGATAAGGACAACCGGAGACAAGATGGTAGTTACGGCTCATGTCCAAAACACAGGCGACATTGACGGAGAGCTGGTGGTACAAGTCTATGTGCGCGATCTGGTGGGCAGCGTCACCCGTCCCGTGAAAGAGCTGAAGGGGTTTCAGAAGACAGCCCTCAAAGCCGGTGAAACCAAGCAGGTTAATTTCGAGTTGAAATCCGAAGACCTGGCTTTCTACGGTACCGACGGAAAGAAGAAGACAGAGGCTGGCGATTTTGTACTGTGGGTAGCCCAGAGTTCGGCAGACAACAGCAATAGAATTCGTTTTTCTGCAAACACCCCGGATAACGCGAGATAACATCATTTTAATGAATCTTAAGATGTTCATGCGAATGAATTCACTATTTTTGTAGGTTACAAAGATTAAAGCATGGACGATAAGACTCAACATCCGATAAATGCCGCGTACCGGGGTACACTCATGGATACGCTGGGCATCACCTTCACACACCTGTCTCCCGGCCGCACGGAGGCAGTAATGCAGGTCGATAAACGAGTATGCCAGCCGTTCGGTTTGTTGCACGGAGGCGCCACACTGGCCCTTGCGGAATCGGTGGCCGGACAGGGATCGTTAACCCTTTGTGCGCCGGACGAGATGGCGGCAGGCATACAAGTCAGCGGCAACCATATTTCACCGGCAAAGGAAGGTGACCAGGTGCACGCCGTAGGAACGCTCGTTCACCAGGGACGCTCCTCCCACATTTGGAATATTGACATCTTCACTTCAGCAGGCAGGTTGGTTTCAACTGTCCGTGTGGTGAATAGCATACTGAAGCGAAAATGAGCGGAGAGGAGAAATACCTGACTCTGGATGCACTGATTGAACAGGATGCCTACTTTGCAATATACCGGCTACCTGGAGAACAGGCTCCCCGTTTTGCGATGCAGACCGGCGAAAATGCCCTGCTGTTGAACGACGTCGAAGAGTTGAACGGTCAGCACGGGTTTGTCATCGCACCCTTCCGGATAACGGCCTCGTCGCCGCTCATCCTAATACGTCCCGATTGTACGGATCTCTGCGAGGCAAACACCAACTTTAGGAACAAAAAGTGGGGGAAGACGGATACAGAGTTACAGAAAAAGAGCAAAAAATCCGACTACAGCCTTATTTTTCAGCGGTTTCATGAACCACTTCTTACCGGTGAAATGGAAAAACTGGTCCTGTCAAGGAATCGGACGATGGAGAGGGAAGAGGCTTTTTCACCGGGACGATCCTTTTTCAGGGCGACAGAAAAGTATCCCCACTCCTTTGTATACCTGCTCCATACCCCCCAAAGCGGCACCTGGCTGGGAAGCTCACCGGAGATACTTCTGGCAGGCTCAGGAAACGAGTGGAAAACAGTTGCCCTGGCGGGCACGCGATACCCCAATTCAGGAAAAGTATCGTGGGACGACAAAAATCTCCGTGAACAACACCTGGTCACATCCTACATCTTGAAACAACTGACGTCCTTTCAACTGGCTCCGGAAATAAACGGCCCATACACCATCAAAGCAGGGGCCCTGGCCCATCTGCGGACTGACTTCAGTTTCTCACTTCCCGACAACCGGAAAATTGGAACCTTGTTAAAGGCGCTCCACCCTACTCCCGCAGTATCCGGGCTTCCCAAAGAGAAAGCTTTTGAATTCATAGCGGATCATGAAGGGTACGACCGCAGTTACTACACCGGTTTTTTAGGCATACTGGATCCGTCGGCAGAGACAAACCTATACGTCAACCTCCGGTGCATGCAGATTGGAAGAAGCTGGCTCACATTATTTGCTGGCAGCGGACTGCTCGCCTCCTCTACGTTCCGGGATGAATGGAAGGAGACGGAACAGAAACTCAAGACAATGGCAAGCATCGTTAAATAAAAACAGCGCAATGTATTCAGACAAGAAGAGCGTATTACAACTGGTGGCCCTGCTTAAAGCTCACGGCATTACCCAACTTGTGCTCTCTCCCGGATCACGTAACGCACCGCTGATCCACTCCTTTACAGCAGACAACGACTTTACCTGCTACAGTGTGGTAGATGAACGAAGCGCCGGCTTCTTTGCCCTGGGAATAATACAGGCACGGCAACAACCGGTGGCGGTATGCTGCACCTCCGGCACGGCAGCGCTCAACCTGGGCCCTGCCGTGGCAGAAGCCTACTATCAGCAACTACCGCTGCTGATAATCTCTGCCGACCGACCGTCGGCATGGATCGGCCAAAGCGACGGACAGACCATTCCCCAAAGCGGCATGTTTGAAGGGATGGTACTCCGGTCGGTACAACTACCGGAGGTTAAGGATGAAGAAGAGGAGTGGCACTGCAACCGGCTAATCAACGAGGCAATCCTGTCCCTCGACAATAATGGCATCTTCGGTCCGGCGCATATCAATATTCCCCTCTCTGAGCCGCTCTTCTCGTTTGGGTACAAACAACTCCCGCAAGTAAGGGTGATCCGCCGCTCAAAGGGAATACTCACCCTTCCACAGAAGGAGGAAGAGTCCTACACAACCCGTTACCGACTGGCAACCAAAAAGATGATTATCGTAGGACAGTTGCCTCCCGGCCACGGACTCGCAGAATTGCTGCAAAAAATATCGGATGAGCAGGGGGTGGTGGTGCTGGCCGATCGGCTCTCCAATATACCTACCGGCCCTTTTGACCGTTTCGACGCAATGCTTCGTACGTCGGATGAAGAGGAGTTGCTGGAGCTGGTTCCCGAACTGGTAATCATGCTGGGAGGCCACATTGTCTCCAAACGGCTGAAGCAGTTTATCCGCAAAACCGGCGTCAACGCACTCTGGCAGGTTACTCCATCGGGTGAAGTGAGCGACACTTTCCAGAAACTGACTGACGTCATCCGGTGTGACCCTGCCGCTTTCTTGCAACGGCTGGCAACATTGTCGGCCGAAAGCATAGAAAACCGCTACCGGGAACGCTGGGAGAACGCCGTAGTGACGATCACACCTCCGGAAGCGACCTACTCCGACATCGGCATAACCGGTCACTTCCTACGACAACTACCGGGAGGATCTGCCCTACACCTAGCCAACAGCCAGGCCGTCTACCTGACGCAGCAGTTTAACCTCCCAGCCGGTGTTGACCTCTTCTGCAACCGAGGCACCAACGGTATCGAGGGTTCGCTCTCTACTGCCGTGGGTTATGCCGCCGCATCGGAAAGGCTCACCTTTCTATTGACAGGTGATATGAGTTTTTTTTATGATATGAATGGACTCTGGAACCGGCATTTATCACCCCACCTGCGCATCTTGCTGAACAACAACGGTGGAGGAGGTATCTTCCACACCTTGCCCGGACTCAACCGGTCAGAAGCGTTGGATGGTTTTGTGGCTGCTGCGCACACTACAGAGGCCCGAACATGGGCAGAGCAGAGGGGCTTCCTTTGCCTCACGGCCCGCAACACAGAAGAGTTGCAGCAACAATTGCCACTCTTCATGAACCATAAGGGAGACCGGCCTGTTCTACTGGAGGTGTTCACCTCTATGGAGGAGAACAGCAAACATATCGCATCCTATTATCAACAACTTAAAAACAACAGAAAATGATACGGAGAGAATGGATTACCATCAAAGAATACGAAGATATCCTCTTTGATCTTTACAACGGAATTGCACGAATCACCATCAACCGGCCGCGATACCGCAACGCCTTCACCCCAACCACGACCGGAGAGATGAGCGACGCCCTGCGCCTTTGTCGTGAGATGGAAGAGGTAAGTGTAGTGGTGCTCACCGGTGCGGGTGACAAAGCCTTCTGCTCGGGTGGCGACCAGAACGTAAAGGGTAAGGGAGGCTATATCGGCAAGGACGGTGTTCCACGCCTCAACGTGCTGGATGTACAGAAACAGATTCGCTCCATTCCCAAGCCGGTGATCGCCATGGTAAACGGCTACGCCATCGGCGGAGGACATGTACTGCACGTAGTGTGCGACCTGACTATCGCTTCCGAGAACGCCATCTTCGGACAGACGGGCCCCCGCGTGGGTAGCTTCGACGCCGGTTTCGGATCTTCATACCTGGCCCGCATCGTGGGACAGAAAAAAGCACGGGAAATATGGTTTCTCTGCCGCCAGTACAACGCACAGGAGGCGCTCGATATGGGACTGGTGAACAAGATAGTGCCTTTCGACCGCCTCGAGGATGAGGTGGTGGAATGGGCCGAGACAATGATGCAACACAGCCCCCTGGCGCTGCGCATGATCAAGGCCGGGCTCAACGCCGAACTGGACGGACAGGCAGGCATCCAGGAGCTGGCGGGAGACGCCACCATGCTCTACTACCTGACCGAGGAGGCACAGGAAGGGAAACAAGCGTTCCTGGAAAAACGGAAACCCGATTTCAAAAAGTTTCCCAAACTACCCTGATCCGTTTACACCGTGTTTACTACCGAGATCATCCCTCACACACTTCGGTTCAAACAACCAGCCGGCACTTCACGCGGCGTATACCGCGAGCACCGGGTCTGGTATGTGCTGTTTCGTAACAACAATGACCCTTCCCACATGGGTATCGGCGAGTGTGCACCGTTACCGGACCTGAGTTGCGACTATGACGACAACTACGCAGAGACACTCAGCCGCTTCTGTCGGATCACGGAGGAACAGCAGCAGGTGGAAACTGAACTGCTGCGCCGCTACCCCTCCATCCTCTTCGGACTGGAGACAGCCCTACGGCATTACCTGCAACATTCATGGCAACTGTGGAATAGCCCTTTCAGCCGCGGCGAGGAGGGTATTCCCATCAACGGACTGATCTGGATGGGAAGCTTTGACAGGATGAAGCAGCAGGCTAAGAACCTGCTTGAGAAGGGGTTCCGCTGCATCAAGCTGAAGATTGGGGCCATCGACTTCGATCAGGAGCTTGAATTGCTTCGTTATATCCGTATCAGTCATCCCAGTCTAACCCTCCGAGTGGATGCCAACGGTGGATTTGCACCCCAGGAGGCAGGGGAGAAACTGCAAAGGCTGGCTCCATTGAAAATTCACTCCATCGAACAGCCCATCCGGGCGGGGCAGTGGGAGGAGATGGCCCGGCTCTGTAATGCCACACCCCTGCCCATCGCGTTGGATGAGGAGCTCATCGGTATCCATTATCCGGATGAGAAGAGGAGACTGCTGGAAACGATACAACCGCAGTATATCATCCTGAAACCCTCACTGCATGGCGGCATCAGCGGCTGCAACGAATGGATCGCACTGGCTCGAAAGCTGGGAATCGGCTGGTGGATTACCTCCGCCCTGGAATCCAATATCGGGCTCAACAGCATCGCCCAGTGGTGCGCCACCCTCGGCAACCCCCTGCCTCAGGGACTCGGCACCGGCTCGCTATACCTCAACAACCTCCCCCTACCATTGGAGATCAGGGACGACAGTCTATGGTTTAAAACGTCAGGGAACTTTCCCGACAAACCCCTGCAGGAGTATGGATAGCATAACGATTGAGGGGATCCGCTATCCCCGGGAAGAGTTAGTTAGTGAAACTCCTCCGAGGTTTGCCACACGGTCGCCCTTCCACCATAAACTCTCGCTTTTTCTGAGAGAGTGGTACTCTCCCTCTCTACTGCTCACGTTGCATACATCAGGCTCCACCGGTAAACCGAAAGAGATAATAGTACGTAAGGATCAGATGCTGCAGAGCGCGGCGATCACCTGCGATTACCTGGGATTGAAAACGGGTGACACGGCACTGCTCTGCCTGCCGTTGGAGTACATTGCCGGGAAGATGATGGTGGTGCGCGCGCTCTACGGTGGTTTCAATTTGTTGGTAGCAGATCCGTCCGGCCATCCGCTTACGGAAGACAGGCAACAGATCAACTTTGCCGCAATGGTTCCACTGCAGGTATACAACTCCCTGCAAAGGAAAGAGGAGAAAGAACGGCTCACAAGAATCGACAGGCTGATTATTGGCGGAGGGGCTATCGACCCGCAACTGGAAGAAGCGCTGAAAGATCTCCCCAACGCCATCTACTCCACCTACGGAATGACCGAGACGGTATCACACATTGCGTTGCGCAGAATCAGCGGCAAAGAGGCCGACGATCGGTATACTCCTCTACCGGGCGTTCAGGTGAAACTGTCGGCCGAAGGAACGCTGGTGATCAATGCCCCGCGGGTAGCCGATAAGCCACTAACTACCAACGATATCGCGGAGATAGGGACAACGGGAACTTTCCGCATCCTGGGTAGAAAAGACAATGTAGTCATCAGCGGAGGTATCAAAATACAGATAGAAGCGGTAGAAGCGACATTGCGTCCACATATAGACGGGCCGGTTGTATTTACCTCCGTACCACACCCGAAGCTGGGCGAGGCATTGGTGTTGCTGATTACACCAGCATCAGCTATTGCCCGGGCCAGGGAGATATGCTCGCGCCACTTACCCCGCTTGCAACAACCGTTGCATATTCTTATGGTGGAGGCAATTCCACAAACCGGAAACGGAAAAACTGATCGGGCTGCAGCAAAAAGAATGGCATCGAAACGGATTCCAATGCCAGGTATATCTTAGGATTTCCTCCCTTTCTCACCGCGGGAAGAATTAAAACTCCGAGGTTTTTTATCGTCTCCATACGTACGTTTCCCGCTTCTGCTTTCAGTACCGGAAGAACGTCTCTCTGGCATATGTCTAGCCGGCCTATCATCCCTCTCAAAGAGGGGTCTTCCGGTTTTGCTTTCTGTTCCGGAGGGACGCCTGCTCGGGGTGAATGATTTCTCCGGTTTATCGTACTCACGTTTGGACTTAAACTCGCCTTTTGGTTTGAATTCATTCCCTTCCCCGGCAGTCCTGGAATGGCGGTATCCCTCTTTTTTAGGACGGTCATCCCTTTTTCCTGAAAAAATTTCATATCCCCGCATTTCACATTCCAGCGCACCGTTAAAAAGAAAAAAACGTTTGGAATGTTTCAACCCGATACTGTCGAAACATTCTTTCCGATAACTCAGCACATAGGCGTCGTATCCGGTAAAGACATGCTTCAGCCGCTCCCCAATCATGGCGTACAGTTCCGTAAGCTCATCCACCTTTATCCTTTCCCCGTACGGCGGATTCGTGATCAAAACTCCTTTCGGGGCAGGTGGCTCCACATACTGCTGAAAAGGCTTTACACTTAGATCAATCTGTTTCTTCAATCCGGCGTTCCTTATATTTTTTTCTGCAGCGGAAATCGCTTTAGGTGAAATATCCGAACCCACAATCCTGTACGGAAAGTCACGCGAACCACTATCGTCGTTGTAAATGTCACTGAAGAGGTCTTCGTCGAAGTCGCTCCACTTTTCGAACCCGAAACTCTGCCGGTGTATGCCGGGAGGAATTCCCAAAGCGATCATGGCCGCCTCAATCAACAATGTACCCGATCCGCACATGGGGTCAACGAAAGTGCTTTCTCCGCGCCAGCCCGACTTGAGAATCATGCCGGCAGCCAGCACCTCATTCAGAGGCGCTTCGGTTTGCGCAATCCTATAGCCCCGTTTGTGCAGCGATTCTCCCGAACTGTCTAGCGATAATGTACATTTATTGTGTGCAATATGAATATTGAAAACAATATCGGGATTGGTCACACTCACCGACGGACGTTTTTCGTATCTTTCGGAAAACCAGTCGGCAATAGCATCCTTCACTTTATACGCCACAAACTTTGAATGGTTAAAAATGTGGGAAAACACTACCGCATCAATAGAAAATGTCTTGTCGAGCGACAAATAATCTTCCCAGTTGAGTTGTTTCAGGGCATCGTACACCTCGCCGGCATTTTCAGCTTTAAAATTATAGATTGGTTTCAATATGCGCAAGGCCGTACGGCAATGCACGTTCGCCTTGTACATCAATGCCTTGTCGCCGGTAAAGGAGACCATTCTTGTGCCAATTTCCACATCGTTGGCACCCAAAGTGATCAGCTCTTCAGCCAGTACGTCTTCGAGCTCTGCCATGGTCTTGGCAATCATGGGATAATTTTCCGATTGAATCATTCTTTTGTTTTCAATAAATTAACATAACCAATTTCACATCAAAGCTCAACCTTGATCTTTGCCGCTTTTCCTTCGTTCTTAAACGCATCTAATGCCGTCACCGCATAAGTATATTTGTTTCCTCCTCCTTCGTAGGGCAACACGTAGAAATTGTCGGGAGTTACCGCTACAATATTTTCGGCCCGATCGAGGTCTACTTTTTCGTTGGCACTGAACCGATAAATAACAAACTGCCTGGCGGTTTCGGGATTTTGGGGCTGTCTTCGGTGCTCCCAGGCAAGAAAGTGCATATCTTCGGTAAAAATCTGCGTAAGTTTTTTCACTTTGACAGGACGTCCTTTGTGTAGGTGAGTATAGGCCGGAATAAGCGCTTTGGCACGATGAGCCCCTGCTTTGAGCGCATCGGCAATTCCTCCGGAATTTTCCAGAATAAGGTAACCGTACCAGAAGCAGCTACCGTGTACAAATGACATTTCACGCGATTGACGAATCTTTTCATCCAGTTCATTTTTATCCATGCTGCGCTGCAAATCTTGGCCGATATAGAGTGGTTGACCGAAGTTGTTGGCATTCCACCATTGAAGCAACGTGGTGTAGTCGGCACGTTCGTGTCCGATTTCCCAATAAAGTTGCGGGAGATTATAATCGATCCATCCTTTTTCCACCCACAGCTTGATATCGGCATAGAGGTCTCCGTAGTTTTCCAATCCATTGGTATCGCTTCCGGAGCCGTCGGGTGTGTTTCGCTTGTTGCGGTAAATACCGAACGGGCTAACACCGAAACGTACCCACGGTTTTGTTCCCGCAATGGTGTATTTGAGTTGTTGGATAAGTAGATTCACGTTGTTTCTCCTCCAATCGGCACGCTGTCCCGCAGAAAATCCCTGAGAACCGGCATACGCATTGAAACTGTTATCATCAGGAAAAGGAGTTCCGGCAATGGGATAGGGATAAAAATAGTCGTCCATATGAACAGCATCCACATCATACCGGAAAACGATATCGCGAACAACCTGGCAAATAAAGCTCCGGTTCTCCGGCAACCCGGGATCAAAAAAAAGTTGATTTCCGTATTGGACAAATCGTTCAGGATACTTCCAGTAGATATGGCTGGGAGCAAGCGGGTTATTGATATTTGTTTTTACCCGGTAAGGGTTTAGCCAAGCATGCAGCTCCATTCCCCGTTTATGACACTCTTCTATGAGGAAAGCCAGGGGGTCGAAACTGGGATCATCGGGAGATTTACCTTGTACACCCGTCAAGAAACGGCTCCAGGGTTCGAGATCCGACGGATAGAAAGTATCCGCTTCCGGACGAACCTGGAAAATAAGTGCGTTGATACCCGCTTCGTCAAACTTACGTACCATTTCGGACAAATAGTGTTTCATGGCTGCACTGTTCATCTGCTGATAACGGGATTGCCCGACGGTTTGCACCCAAACCCCTCGAAACTCGTGCTTGGGAGAAGTATCCACAGTGCGGATCAACGATTGTCTTGATGCTCCACAACTTAATACCAGGAGCGCTGTAAAAGCGATTAACGTGATTCGAAAATAGTTCATTACTTAAAAATTAGAGGGAACAAACAAAGAGTCGTCACTTTCCAGCAACCCTTCAACTACCCGTTGTTTAGGATAAATAACAATACGGCTGTGGTGGGGAAAACGCTCTTCGAGACGGGTAGGTAAATGATCAAGTATGGACATGTGTGAAAGGTATCCCTGGTGTGCCGATACGAAAATAATCATATCGTCTTCCCTGATATTGTCGCCACAGGAAAGCGGATCGTGCCAATCGACAAACTGTTTGAAGATGAAGGGGGCTCCACCGTTTTTCTTGCTTGATATCACGGCTTGTGTATCGGGATGTCCAAGATGCAGAACGGGGACAGACAACTCCTGAGACAGCTTCACCACTTTTTGAAGCCATAAGTCGAATCCGAGTTCTCTTTCCACAAGCGGCGGAGAAATCACTACAATGCGCTTGTGAGTAATCAACTCCTGTTCGATGTGGCATATAAACATGTTCTTATCCACATTCTTGATGATCAAATCTACTTTATCTCCCAACAGTTTTTCCAGCACTCCTGTTTTTCCAGGCCAACCCAAAATCACTATATCCGTCATCAACTCACGGGCAGTACGAACAATTCCGCTTGCCGCATTATGGTCGATGGTAGTAACAATGTCCACATCAATTTCAGCAGCCACGGCGTTTTGTACGAATTCCTTCAACTGTTTGCGAAAACTCACAATATTTTTTTCGGCTTCCTCATTATTGGGCACCACGCCTAGCAACGAAACCGCATTCACCGATCTCTTGTCTTTCATCAGCAAAGCAAGCTCCACGTGGTGTCCAATATTTGACGGATTAGCAATGGGTACCAGAATTTTCTCCTGCGCAAAAGCGCCTAAGTCGGATTCGGCAAACGGAGCATTCTCCTGGCTTATAGCAAGTTCTTTGGCCGATTTCTGCGTAACAAGCGAAGCAACAATACAAGTCAGTAAGATCAGAATAATCGTTCCGTTCAAAATATATTCATCCAGGATACCCGCATTATATCCTACAATAATAACCGCGATGGTAGCTGCAGCATGAGAACTGCTTAATCCGAAGATAATGTTCCGCTGTGTTACCGAGTACTTAAAGATAACCTGCGTAAAAAAAGCGGCTACCCATTTTCCGAAAACAGCAGTAACGGTAAGTGCCAAAGCAATTAACACGGTTGTTAATCCATTGAATACTACCGATATATTCACCAACATCCCTACGGAGATCAAAAAGATAGGAATAAACAATGAGTTTCCAAAAAACTCTATCCGGTTCATTAAGGCCGATGAATGCGGGATCAACCTGTTCAGAGCCAGTCCCGCAGCAAAAGCACCAATAATCGGCTCAATCCCCCCGAGTTCCGCCAAAAAGCCGCAGAAGAACACCACAAACAGTACAAAAATGTAATGCAGGTATTTCTCCCCTTCGGCTTTCTGGAAAAACCATTTGGTAATTCGTGGAATGAGCAGGAAAACAATAGCGGAAAAAACGATCAGCGACACCAGCAATTTCAGCAGGAAGATCAGATTTAGCCCGCCATCACTGCTGGATAAGATAAGTGCAAGAATAATCAAAACGGCCGTATCAGTCAGGATGGTACCTCCGACCGTAATGGCAACCGCCTGATTTTTAGCGACCCCCATTCTGCTCACGATAGGATAGGTGACCAATGTGTGCGTAGCAAACATACTGGCCGTAAGGAAACTAGCGTTTATGTCGTACCCCAGCAGGTAGTGGCATACCGGGAATCCAATGGAAAGCGGAAGGATAAAGGTGAAGAAACCAAAGACAAGGCTTTTGTTTTTATTGGCGACAAACTCGTTCAAATCAAGTTCCAACCCTACGATAAACATAATGTAAAGCAATCCGATCGTCGAGAACATCGACACACCCGGGTGATTATTATCGATAAGATTCAGTCCGAACGGGCCAATGATCACTCCCGCAACAATAAGTCCGATAATACTCGGCACATTGAAGCGTTTCAGCAAAATCGGAGCCAGCAAAACAATAGCCAGCAACACCGCAAAGATAAGAACGGGATTGGTAAACGGCAGTGTAAATTCGTGCGTTATATCCGAAAAAAAATCGTTCATCGGTGGTGTTATTCTGATTCTTCCAAATTTCGTGATTTGCAAAAATACGGAAAATATTTCAATAAAGTCGTTATCTTTGCAGGTTGAATTCCAATTTATGAGCAGCGAGAAGCAAATAGAACTAAAAGGAGTACGCGTCAATAATCTCAAAAACATCGACGTAATTATTCCCCGGAATGCATTTACCGTTATCACGGGTCTCTCCGGTTCAGGGAAATCATCCCTGGCATTCGATACGCTTTATGCCGAGGGCCAGCGCCGCTATGTAGAAAGCCTCTCGGCTTACGCCCGCCAGTTTCTTGGCAGGATGAACAAACCCGAGTGTGATTTTATTAAAGGAATTCCACCGGCCATAGCCATTGAACAAAAAGTAAACACCCGGAATCCCCGCTCAACCGTAGGTACCTCTACCGAAATTTATGAATACCTGCGGCTACTCTTCGCCCGGATCGGTAAAACAATTTCGCCCGTTTCCGGTGATGAGGTAAAAAAGCACACTGTCAGCGATGTCATTGCCAAAATGCTTCAATACCGGGAAGGAACACGTATGGCGGTGCTTTCGCCCATACAACTGCGAAACGGAAGAACGTTACCGGAGCAACTGGACGTTTTAATGAAAGAGGGCTTTTCGCGTGTGGATGTGGGCGATACCTTTTATCGGATCGACGAACTCTTGGCACAAAAGACAATACCGGATATTCAGGATGTCCTGTTGGTTATTGACCGGTTGTCCTGTTCGGGCGACAAATCGGTCGTCAACCGGCTGTCGGATTCGGTAGAAACCGCTTTTATAGAAGGGAAGGGCGAGTGTATCGTCCGTTTCTGGACACAAGACGGTGCAGAAACTTTTACTTTTTCGAACCGTTTCGAAGCGGATGGGATCACGTTCGAAGAACCGTCGGACCTGATGTTCAACTTCAACAGCCCGGTAGGTGCCTGTCCCAAATGCGAGGGTTTCGGAAAAGTAATTGGAATTGACGAAAACCTGGTTATCCCCGACAAGAGCCTCTCGGTTCAGGAGGAGTGCGTACAATGCTGGAAAGGCGAAAAAATGAGTGAATGGCGCAAAGAATTCGTTTTCAACGCTTATAAAGTCGATTTTCCCATTCACAGGGCATATTACGGGTTGAACGATGAAGAGAAAGACATCTTATGGAACGGGCGTCATGATCTCGGCATTTACGGGATCAACGATTTTTTCCGGATGCTGGAAGAGAATCTTTATAAAATTCAGTACCGGGTGATGCTGGCGCGGTATCGCGGAAAAACCACCTGTCCGGTTTGCAAAGGTGCCCGGCTGAAAAAAGAGGCCGGATTCGTGAAGGTAGGCGGGAAAAATATAAGCGAACTGGTTCTCTTGCCCGTTACGGAGTTAAAGTTGTTTTTTGACACACTTATACTCAATGAAACCGATGCCGCCATTGCTGAACGGTTGCTTACGGAGATCAACAACCGTATCCTGTTCCTGATTGAGGTAGGACTTGGTTACCTGACACTGAACCGGTTATCAAACACCCTTTCGGGAGGAGAAAGCCAGCGAATAAACCTGGCCTCATCCCTGGGAAGTAGCCTGGTTGGATCACTCTATATTTTGGACGAACCGAGTATTGGGCTGCACTCCCGGGATACCCACCTGCTCATTAAAGTGTTACGCCAGCTGCAGCAACTGGGCAATACCGTGGTAGTGGTGGAACATGACGAAGAGATTATCCGGGCAGCAGACTATATTATTGATATCGGCCCCGAAGCGGGGCGACTAGGTGGAAGAATCATGTATCAGGGCAATGTATCGGAGTTGGTGAAAAACACCGGCAGCCATACGGTGAGGTACCTGACGGGGGAAGAAAAGATTGATGTTCCGAAACACCGCCGCAAATGGAACAACTTTATCGAAGTGAAGGGTGCACGACAAAACAACCTTAAAAACATAGATGTGAGATTTCCGTTGAATGTCATGACCGTGGTAACAGGTGTCAGCGGATCGGGAAAATCTTCGCTGGTAAACGATGTGCTAAGCAACGCTTTACACAATTACTACAAAGGAAGTGCATTGGAACAAACTGAATTTAACGCCATTTCCGGCGATTTAAAACTTGCCCAATCGGTGGAATTTGTCGACCAGAACCCCATCGGCAGATCCACGCGTTCCAATCCGGTCACCTACATAAAGGCATACGACGAAATCCGTAAGCTATTTGCCGCTCAACCGCTTGCCAAACAGATGGGATATACCCCGGCACATTTCTCGTTCAATGTAGAAGGCGGAAGGTGTGACGAGTGCAAGGGTGAGGGTACAATTACAGTGGAGATGCAGTTTATGGCCGATATCCGGCTGGAATGTGAATCGTGTCACGGCAAGCGCTTTTCTCGGGAAATTCTGGATGTTGAATACAAGGGATTAAACATCCACGAAGTGCTGGAAATGACCATCAATCAGGCAATCGAGTTTTTCGGGGCACAGAAAGGCGCAACGGAAAAGAAAATCACCAAAAGGATGCAACCGCTACAAGATGTAGGGTTGGGCTATATCAAGCTCGGACAATCCTCTTCAACATTGTCGGGTGGAGAAAATCAGCGTGTAAAATTAGCGTTTTACCTGGGTGAAGAGAAATCGGAACCCACTATTTTTATTTTTGATGAGCCAACTACTGGACTACATTTTCACGATATCAAAACACTGCTGAAAGCATTTAATGCACTTATAGAAAGAGGGCATACGGTCATTATTATCGAGCACAACATGGAAATAATTAAGTGCGCCGACCACATCATCGACATAGGCCCGGAAGGCGGAATATCCGGTGGCTATATTGTCTGTGAAGGCACGCCTGAAACAATTTCTGCATGTAAGGAATCGCATACGGGCAGGTTCTTACGGGAGAAGCTAACGTAGCAGATTTACAAATTCCTAACTACCCAATATACCATTATTCCCGATATCACAAATATAGCCGCCCATTTACCAAAAAGCAGTTTCTCCCATTTCGGGAAGCGGTGTTTCCCATTAAAAAAAGCCAGGTAAAATCCAAACAATAAATACGGAGACAAGAACAGGATAAGTGCATTCTGTGAAAAAGCGCTTTTTAAGTCCAGGTGCAACATATCATGAATAGCGCGTTGAGAACCGCATCCGGGACATTCATATCCGGTAGCCAGAAGAAACGGACAACGGGGAAACACAGCCATTTCCTCGGGGTCGAAGAGATAAAACATAAAAGCAACTGCCACAAGCAAAAGGCTAATGGCAGCACCTATAACTATTTTACCCGTCTTGGTCAATCCAAATTAAATCTCGTATCCAGATCCGCTGAACACCTCACTTATGCCGGCCATCGACACGCCAAAAGCGATAATGAGAATTATGGCAACAATCCACAGAACTACCCAGGCAATACCTATCCACATGGCAATTTTTGTCCATTTTCCGGCCTGACCGGAAGCTTCCAGCGAGCCAGTATAGTCACCGCGGGCATAAAGAGATTCTACTTTTGAGGCATGCACAATCCCTATAATTCCGAGAAGACTGAATATACTGCTGCAGAGTAAAAACGGAAGTACAGTGGCTAAGATAGATTCGATTAGCCACGATTTAGGCATCGGCTGTTGTTGCAGAGAGCCTCCGTAACTCAACGGTTGGGCAGGCGGGGTCACGGGTTGCGCAGCCGGTTGAGGCGGATAATAACCTGCATTATCAACAAAAAGGGTATCCAATTCGGCAACGTTCGAAGCACGTACCCATTCGCTCATCCCTGGCGCCCACACCAGCGTATCTTTTTTGATGTTTTCGCTTTTCAACTCTTCGGGTGAAAATGTGCCTTTTTGTTTTCCTTCGCTGTCAATGTAAAAGTAACGGTTCATAATCGTAATGTTTTATTTGTAATCTTCAGGTGTAATGTGTATTATTTTTAGTATGTTTCCCGCGGAATCGGTATAAATATAATCAATTTTAACTTCGTTTTCCGTGAAAATTTTCAAGTCAGGATTCAACCTGAACGCCTCCCGGATATTGTTTTTCGTTTGCTCTTCCACAGCCCGGAGCATCGACTGAGGTTCAGCTGTATTCACCAGTTGATACCGATACTGAAAAACATTGCCTTCCGTTACATCTGCCCCCAGAAAAATGGTATGGTCATCGAGTTGAGCCGGTACGGACTTGTTGAGGTTATCAGCCATTTCCACCAGTTCCCGATACAATCTTCTGTCGCCTGAACATTGTAAAAGTAGCAGGGAAAACCCAATTATAAAAATGAGGTGAAATTTATTCTGCATGACGTAAAATCTTGATACAAAATTAAAAAAGTTTGCGTAGGGTAGAAAATATTTTGTAATTATTTTGTGGAAGTTTATGAATATCCCCCTAAAAAAGATTTTGGCAGGATATCTCGCGACATCCTGCCAAACATGTTAACCTTAAATCTAATACTATTATGAAAAAACCACGTTGCAAATATAAAAAATAAATTAAAAGCCTCCAAATTTTTTCAATAAAAAATTAAAAAATATTTTTCGCTTACAATTTGACACTAATTAATTATATTGCCGGCAACCCCATTCCCGTAATTTTCCGGTATAAGTCGAGTGCGTAGATGTCGGTCATTCCGGATACGTAATCAATGATTGACTGTACTTTAGAATAGAGATCATCCGAATCCGGCTCATATTGTTCAGGGACTCTTCCCAGCAACAGCTTTGAATACGTATGAGAAGGATTCTGTATGGCCTCCGACAATTTTTCGAGCAAAAATCCGATAATTCTGTATCCGGCCAACTCAATATCCAGTACATCTTTTGACAAATAAATATTATTTACGGCAAAATCGGAACAGTTCCTGTATGCTCTTTGTGTTTTTTCGGATATATTTTTTATTAACGAACCCTTAAATTCTCCCGACAAGATAGCTTCTTCGTGTTTTAAAAATGCTTCCGAACATTCATTCACCAACAATCCGATGACACTTGCGCGCAGATAAGCGATCTGTTCGTTAATATCACTAACAAAATTCAAATTATTGATTCTGCGTTGTCGTCTTTCGCCTTCAAAAAAATTGAGAAAAAGCTCTTTGGCTTTTTCGGTAGAAATCAAATGCAGTTTATGGGCATCTTCAATATCCATGATCTGGTAGCAAATATCATCTGCGGCTTCCACCAGATAGACCAACGGATGACGCGTATAACAAACCGGATCCTCTCCTAGGCAGGGAATACCGAGTTCATCGGCAATAATCCTGTAATCGTCTTCCTCCGAAGCAAAAAAACCAAACTTGTTTTTTCCGCCGCTCAGCTCCGATGAATAGGGATACTTAACAATGGATGCCAGGGTGGAATATGTCAGAGCAAAACCACCTTTACGGCGTCCTTTAAACTGATGCATCAATAAACGAACGGCATTGGCGTTTCCTTCAAAACAGGTAAAATCGGTCCACCGTCCCCCTTCGGCTTCCACTTGCTGCTGTAACGCCTGTCCTTTACCTTCGGAGAAAAAAGTAGAAATGGCTTTTTCACCCGAGTGCCCAAACGGAGGGTTTCCCAGATCATGCGCCAGACAAGCAGCGGAAACGATAGCTCCCGTCTCTTCAAAGTGAGCCGGCGAAGAGGGATATTTCTGGCGAATTCCACGGCCGATATTCTCTCCCAGTGAACGCCCGACACTCGACACTTCAAGGCTGTGGGTTAACCGGTTGTGAACAAACACGCTTCCGGGAAGGGGGAAGACCTGCGTTTTGTTTTGCAAACGTCTGAAAGGTGATGAGAAAATCAACCGGTCATAATCGCGTTGATACTCCGTCCTGTCGTGCCTGTTTTCGGTGTGATATTCCTCCATCCCGAATCGCCTCGAAGACAATAATCGTTCCCAATTCATTCTAAAATCATACTTTTACTACAAAGATAAGATAAAGTTTTTTAGTAACATCGTTAGCTGCACGCCACTCAAAACAAAAATTAACCCCAAACATCATCATTTTCTCCCCAAATACCCTTAAATTTGTGCCTTAATTTCAGAAAGGTTTATCAATGACTGACATCATCAAGCACGAATGCGGTATTGCAATGATCCGCCTACTAAAACCCCTCGATTATTATTACAAAAAATACGGAACGTGGCAGTACGGTCTGGACAAGCTTTACTTGCTGATGGAAAAACAGCACAACCGTGGGCAGGAAGGTGCCGGCCTGGGTGCCGTAAAACTGGAGGCCGCTCCCGGTAATGAATTTATTTTCAGGGAAAGAGCACTGGGATCGGGTGCTATCTCAGAGATTTTTGGGAAAGTACACGATGCATTCAAGGATTTTACTCCACAGCAACTCCACGATATCGAATTCGTAAAACGTTCGGTTCCGTTTGCTTCCGAATTATTTATCGGGCATCTTCGTTACAGCACCACCGGGAAAAGCGGCTTGACGTATGTTCACCCGCTGCTGCGCCGGAACAACTGGGCTTCGCGCAGTCTGGCGCTCGCTGGAAACTTCAACATGACGAACGTGGACGAAATGTTCGAACAGTTGATTTCGGAAGGACAACATCCGCGCGATTATGCCGATACATTTGTGATGCTGGAATCGCTCGGGCATTACCTCGACAGGGAGGTGCAATACCAATACGATAAAATAGAAAAATCGGACCTGAACGGCCAGCAGGTAAGCCACCGTATCGAAGAAAAACTGGACATTCCGTTTCTTCTGAAGCGTGCCAGCAAATTATGGGACGGCGGATATGCGCTTTGTGGCCTTATCGGCTGCGGCGACACGTTCACCCTCCGTGATCCGTGGGGAATTCGTTCGGCTTTTTACTATTTTGACGATGAAGTAGCGGTGGTAGCATCGGAACGCCCGGTCATCCAAACGGCGTTTAACCTCAAGAAAGATGATGTTCACGAATTACAACCCGGTGAAGCCTTTATCGTGAAACGAAACGGAACGATCACAACCCAACAGATTCTGGAACCAAAAGAAAAAATAACCCCCTGTTCGTTTGAACGGATCTATTTTTCACGTGGCTCGGATTATGATATTTACCGCGAAAGGAAGAAACTGGGCGAACTTCTTGTTCCCGAAATTGTTGAGACAATAAACAATGATTTTGAAAACACGGTTTTCTCGTTCATCCCCAACACCGCCGAAGTAGCATACTTCGGGATGCTCGAAGGATTGGAAAAACATTTCAACCACAACAAGGCGGTTGAGTTACTCGAGAAACGTGACCAATTGACTCCCGGCGAAGTCGAAATGATCCTGGCCAAAAGGGTACGCTCGGAAAAAGTCGCGATAAAAGACATAAAGTTGCGTACATTCATTGCACAAGGAAAATCCAGAAATGACCTGGCAGCCCATGTTTACGACGTCACGTATGGTTCACTGAAGCGCGGAAAGGACACGTTGGTTATTATTGATGATAGTATCGTGCGCGGAACGACACTGAAACAAAGTATTATCAAGATTCTGGACAGGCTGGACCCGAAGAAGATCGTTATTGTTTCTTCATCTCCGCAAATCCGTTATCCCGATTGCTACGGTATCGACATGTCGCGCATGAGCGAATTCATTGCTTTCAAAGCGGCAATCAAACTATTGGAAGAACGGGGTATGCAGTATATTATAGAAAGTGTATATGAAAAATGTGTTGCTCAGAGCCGGAAGAAAAAAGAAGAAATCGTGAATTATGTAAAAGAGATTTATGCCCCTTTTTCGGATGAAGAAATTTCGGATAAGATTGCCGAAATGCTTACCGACAAGGACATAAAGGCTGAAGTAAAAATTGTGTTTCAAACCATCGACGACTTGCACAAAGCGTGTCCCAACAACGCTGGCGACTGGTATTTTTCGGGCAATTATCCTACTCCGGGCGGAAACAGATTGGTCAATAATGCGTTTATCAATTATATAGAAGGACAGGAGAACAAAGTGTATCAATATTCGTTGAACTTTACAAACAGCGTTAAATGATCGAACGTATCCTCATTCTCGAAAATGTAGACCCGGTTGTATTTTTTGGGATAAACAACAGTAACGTCCAGTTACTGAAAACGTTGTTTCCAAAACTTCGTATTGTGGCCCGCGGCAATGTAATCAAAGTTATTGGCGATGAGGAGGAACTGGTTACCTTCGAAGAAAAGGTTCACGAGTTGGAGAAATTCAGCATCGAGATGAACGTGCTGAAAGAGGAAGACATCCTGGATATAGTGAAAGGGAAAGCACCAACGGTTGTGAACCTGGATAACCTGATCATTCACGGGCTCAACGGAAAACCGATCTTGGCGCGTACGGCAAACCAAAAAAAACTGGTGGAGGTGTTCGACGATAACGACCTGGTCTTCGCCATCGGCCCTGCCGGGTCAGGGAAAACATATACCGCTATTGCACTGGCTGTAAGAGCGTTAAAAACCAAACAAGTCAGAAAAATAATACTCAGCCGCCCGGCCGTTGAAGCCGGTGAAAAGCTGGGTTTCCTTCCGGGTGATATGAAAGAAAAGATCGATCCCTATCTTCAACCCCTTTATGACGCACTGGAAGATATGCTTCCTCCATTGAAACTCAAAGAATACATCGAAAACAAGATTATTCAGATTGCACCACTTGCCTTTATGCGTGGACGCACGCTGAATGATGCGGTCATTATTCTCGACGAAGCTCAGAATACGACCAAACCGCAGATAAAGATGTTCCTTACCCGGCTGGGGCTGAATGGAAAAATGATTGTTACGGGAGATATTACGCAAATCGATTTGCCCGCGTCTCAACAATCGGGACTAATTCATTCAATGAGTCTGCTGAAAGGTATCAAAGGAATATCTACCGTGGAGTTCAATAAAAAAGATATCGTCCGCCACAAACTCGTACAGCGGATTGTAGAGGCCTACGAGAAAGAAACGCCGGACAATTTACCTGATAAAGAAAAAAATAAATAATAAATCCGAAATCGAAAATCAACTGATTATGTTCAACGCCCTTACAAAAACCAATTACAATTTTCCCGGGCAGACTCACGTCTACCACGGAAAAGTACGCGATGTGTACAGCATCGGCGAAGATACACTGGTAATGATTGCCACTGACCGGATCTCAGCATTCGACGTTATATTGCCTGAAGGAATTCCATATAAGGGACAGGTTCTCAATCAGATTGCATCAAAATTTCTCGATGCCACCGCCGATATCGTCCCCAACTGGAAGCTGGCATCGCCCGATCCGATGGTTACCGTTGGGGTACGATGCGAACCGTTCAAGGTAGAAATGGTTATCCGCGGATACATCACCGGAAGCGCGTGGCGCGAATACAAAAGAGGGGTGCGTACGCTGTGCGGATTGACCCTGCCCGAAGGGATGCGAGAAAATCAAAAGTTCGAAACCCCGCTTATCACGCCCACAACCAAAGCTGATGAAGGTCATGACGAAAATATTTCGCGTGAAGAAATCATTGCCCAGGGGCTGGTCAGCCAGGAAGATTACGAACAACTGGAAAAATACACATACGCCCTTTTTCAGCGCGGGACCGAGATGGCTGCCGAGAAAGGACTGATTCTTGTAGATACCAAATACGAATTCGGTAAAAAGAACGGCAAAATCTACCTGATCGACGAGATCCACACGCCCGACTCCTCCCGCTACTTCTACAGCGAAGGCTACAAGGAACGGTTCGAAAAAGGGGAAGAACAAAAGCAACTCTCGAAGGAGTTCGTCAGAAAATGGCTGATGGATAATGGATTTCAAGGCCAGGAAGGACAAGAAGTTCCCGAAATGACTGCTGCATACTGCAACAGCGTATCGGACAGGTACATCGAATTGTTCGAAAAAATAACCGGTGAAGAATTCGTTAAAGCCGATGCCAGAGATCTGGAGGCACGAATTGAACGGAATGTCCTGGCTTTTTTCGAAAAATAAAAATAAAACAAAATGACCTACGACGTAGAAAAAGTTCATCCTTACGAAACGGGTACTTCCAAAAAGGAACAAGTGGAGGCGATGTTCAACGAAATTGCGCCAAACTACGATAAGCTTAATGGCCTCCTTTCCCTGGGAATAGACGATTACTGGCGCAAGGAATCCATAAAGGCGTTAAAACCGTACCGGCCTGAATATATTCTCGACATCGCCACCGGGACGGGTGATTTTGCCATCCTGGCAAAAAAAATCCTTCAACCCAGACGCATTATAGGCATTGACATTTCCGAAGGGATGATGGCTGTAGGCAGAGACAAAGTAAAACGAAAAGGCCTGGAACGCGTCATCACGTTTGAACGGCAGGACTCCTCCGCACTTTTTTTTCCCGATCAATCATTTGACGCTGTCACTGCTGCTTTCGGTATCCGGAATTTTGAAAACATCGATAAGAGTTTCGGAGAAGTGCTGCGTGTGCTCAAACCCGGAGGAGTGTTCCTTTTTATAGAACTGACCACCCCCGAAGCAACACCCATGAAAGAACTCTATTCGCTATATACGAAGTACGTGATGCCCGTCTTGTCGAACACAATGGCCACCGAGCAACGGGCCTACGAATATTTACCCGAATCCATCGCCGCCTTCCCGCAAGGCAGGGAAATGATGCTGATCCTGAAAAAAAATGGGTTCCGGAACATCCGGCTGAGACGGTTTACAATGGGGATTGCAACGTTATATATGGCAGAAAAATAAAGGATGCACACTTACGGATTAATCGGCTTTCCGCTAAAACACTCCTTCTCATCCAAATTTTTTACCGAAAAGTTTGCCCGGGAAGGTGTGGAGGCTGAATACCTGAATTTCGAAATTGAAGATATTCTTCAACTGCGCGAAGTCATTCTTTTCAATCAACACTTGCGCGGGCTGAACGTAACCATTCCCTACAAAGAACAGGTTATCCCGTTTCTAAACGAGATAACCCCCGAGGCTCAACGTATCGGCGCCGTAAACACGATAAAAATCGAACGTGAACCCGGGAACATGTATTTTTATCACCTCACCGGATACAATACCGATTATGTGGGATTTAAAAAATCAATCGAGCCGCTCATTCGTCCCGGGCTTCATAAAAAAGCATTGATACTGGGAACGGGGGGGGCCTCGAAAGCCGTTCGCCAGGTATTCGAAGAGATGAACATCCCCTGGAAGTATGTCTCCCGGACAGGCTCAGACGAACGGTTTACCTACAACGAAATAGACGAAGCAGTCTTACTCGAACACAAGATTGTTGTAAATTGCTCTCCCATTGGCACTTTTCCCAAGGATGAGGAATGTCCCGATATCCCTTACCGGTTTCTCACACACGAGCATCTGCTCTACGATTTGATTTACAACCCGTCGGAAACGTTATTTTTGAAAAAAGGAAAGGCACAAGGCGCTACGATTAAAAACGGGGCAGAAATGCTGGAATTACAAGCGCTGGCAGCCTGGGAAATCTGGAGTAAACAATAAAAATCCTCACCGATTTGATTCCAAAGCGGCGAGGATTGAGTGATAGTGTAGTGTCTGACAGACTGCTCTTTATAAAACTTCTTCGGTCTTTGTTTCTTGTTCAATGTCTTTAACGGGCTCTTCCCAGGTGGTTTCTACTCCTTCATTATCGAAATAAATTTTCTTTTGGGACTGATCTTCCTTCTTGGTGGTTTCCACTTTTGCCAGTTGTTTTTCAGCATTGTACTTCAATGCATTAAGATCGTAGTCTTGCACAAGGCTTCTTACGGCCGCCTGCACCTTTTCGTTCAATTCTTCGAATTTAACATCTACAAAACCGTCATCGTCAAGGGTAACTTCTATGATGGGTTTTTCGTTTGTTATATTTACTGTGTTTGCTGCCTGAACTGAGGTTGATGTAAAAATACCTGATGCAGCAAGAGCGATGGATAAAATAACTTTTTTCATAATGATTTTCCATTTAAAATCCAAATAAAATTGGACAATTCACTTTAATTAACTTTTAAATTTTATCTTTGTGTCAGGGTGTTAAGAGGAAACAGGCTCTGCCGGGGGGCAACCTGTCAGCAATAAGCACC